>Ga0308162_1000963_pt1 | contig 25932 bp, 30 predicted proteins | sample PhySR2_FD_201370 | JGI IMG/M metagenome (GOLD analysis project Ga0308162, IMG submission 201370) | Phyllosphere microbial communities from UC Gill Tract Community Farm, Albany, California, United States - DLSLS.R2 | ecosystem: Host-associated > Plants > Phyllosphere > Unclassified | place: USA... | reverse complement strand
ATTCCCGGAGGGCAATGCCCGATCGTATACCTGCAACATATAGATGGAAGGCGTAAGCATCAGAATATTTATTACTGATGAGAAAAAAGCAACGGTGAGGAATATCCGCGTGCGCTGATGTGTAAAATTCTTAAATATCCCCGAGGGTTCGTTCATTGTTACTGACTCTAATGTTGTTTGTTGATGCTGTAACCTTTTGTATTACAGAAATGTCTTAAATTTCAAAAATTCTGCTCACCAGACGAATCCGATGCCTTACAAAGCAGAAGCTGGTTAAACTTAGACTGCCTCATGCTGAAGTATATATAGCTTCAATTTCCTATACGTGAACCCTGACCCGCCGCGAAACGGGTATGTAGATTTCGCCGACCTTCAGCCTGTGGAGGTGCCGTACACGCGGACAATATAGTCGCCTAGCAACAGGCAAAGGAACTCAGAGCCTCTCACATAACCATAATAAACTCGATTTTCTGTCGTCCGATTTGCGGAGCAACATGAGAATGGAATGGCTAGTGTACTGACCTGAATCATTCTTCCGGATAATCTGGCGGATCTGATTTTTCAAAAAATTTGTTGCTTTTCGGTGCCAGAAGATCCTAGTAAATGACCATATCTGGCAATGTCTTCACATTCGCCAATGAAAAATGGAATTATGGCAGTGAAATATGTTGTGTATAAAATCACTCATTAGTCAGTACTTTTAATACCCCGCTATTTTACAGGTATATCACACATGTGTGTGTAAACACAATCGTTTAGCTACGACAGGTTGGGACAGCACCTGTTTTTATCGCTGGATGAATTGCAGAACTATGCCACGCAATGGTAATGGTTTAATAATCACGAACGACCGAATATGGCGTTGAACGGCTACACACCGATGCTGCATTTACAACACATAGCCTGATTCTATTTAAAATGGAGAGATTACCGTGGCATCCGGAAAAGTTCTGTCGGTACATTAACTCCGCTTTGTAAAGTTTATTAATAGTGCCTCACTTTCACTCCGGCGCTAGGAATCTTCTCTTAAAAGCGAGATATGGATGAAAGGCGGTATGTTAAAGTGATAGTGTGATGCGATTTTTATCATTGCATGTTTTAATTGGTTTTCTTTAAAGTATAGGGATTGCCATACTTGAGGTAAGTGACTAAGTGAGTTTTAAGGCCACCCTTGGTGGTGACTTTTCTTACGGAGAATTCCACATATTATGGTGGCATTCCCATCATCGTTTTTAATGTTATAGGTGAATTTAAATGAAACAGAATAAGACTATTTTAGCAGCTTCTATTGTTATGGCTATGCTCTCTTTTTCTTCCCACGCAGCAGAGCAAGGGCATGGAACCGTAACTTTTACCGGTGCGATTATTGACGCCCCTTGTTCGATTAACCCAGACTCCATCGATCAGACAATTAACTTGGGGCAAATTGCCTCCGCAGCTTTAAAAGATGGCGGTACTTCTACACCGCGTCAGTTCCAGATCAAACTGGAAAACTGTTCAACCGCGACGGCTAAAACTGTCAAAACTACTTTTACTGGCGCTGCCGGTGCTGACGGTCGTCTGGGTATTGATGGTACCGCTAAGGGTGCCAGTATCGCGATTACGGACGGTAAAGGCAAGCTGATCAAGTTGGGTGAAGCAACCGATGCGCAAACTATTCAGGATGGCAATAATAATATTGAATTTGCTGCTTATCTGCAAGGAGACGGTAAGGATGGTGATGGTAAAGATACAACAATAGTTCCAGGTGACTTCCACAGCATTACTAACTTTACACTTGCTTATCAGTAATTGAGCCTCCCCCCGCAATAATGCGGGGGGAGCTAATTAAATCCTATCATTATAACTATGGGGTTATGAGCTGAGCATTGCACAGCGGTTATTATTAAACACCATTTAAAATTTCGGATTGGCAGTTATGCGAAGTATAACTATTTTTAAATGTTCTCTCTGGCAGAGCGCTGCAGATATCTTTTTATTTTATCTTCTTTAAATTTAAATGTGTTTAAGAAGGGGTTTATGACGGCATTGGAAAATTATAGTGACAAGACTTCACATTCCAAAGTTATTTTGGTATTATTTTTTTTTGCTATTCCGAGATTGTGTAATGCAGCAAATATTCAATTTAACACCGATATACTGGATGTAAAAGATCGCGATAATATCAATATTAGCCAATTTTCCCGGGCGGGTTACCTCATGCCTGGAAATTACTCATTTGCTATTCGTATTAATAACCGAGATGCACTTCCGGACGAAAGTATTGATTGGGTGACGCCGGAAAACGACCCTTCAGGGAGCGAGCCGTGTTTAACCCCGGCGCTGGTCAGGCAGTTCAGCCTGAAACCGGAGATTATTCCTCACCTGCAGTGGGGGCGCGGCGGGCAATGCCTGTCGATAGCCAGCCTTAAGGGGATGGAGGCCCGTGGCGATCTCGGGTCTTCGACGCTGTATCTTAGCATCCCCCAGGCTTACCTGGATTACGTTGCGCCTAACTGGGATCCCCCTTCACTCTGGGATAATGGCCTTAGCGGACTCTTATTTGACTACTACATTAATGGGCAAACCCGCCATACCAATGGCAGCAACGGTAGCCAAGATAACAGCCTGAGCGGTAACGGTACTCTAGGCGCTAACGCCGGCCCGTGGCGTCTGCGTGCCGACTGGCAGGCTCGCTATGATCATACTACAGGTTTGGAGGAGCGCAGTCAGCGCAGCTGGGACTGGAGTCGTTACTATGCTTATCGTGCGTTGCCTGCGTTACGTTCGAAGTTGACCGTTGGAGAAGATTCATTCTATTCAGACATTTTTGATAGCTTCCGCTTTACCGGTCTCAGCCTCTTGTCCGACGATAATATGCTGCCGCCGAATCTGCGGGGATATGCGCCGGAAGTGACCGGCGTCGCCAGAACGAATGCCAAAGTGGTGATAAGCCAGCAGGGACGTGTTCTTGAGGAAACCCAGGTGGCGGCCGGGCCGTTTCGGATCCAGGACCTGAGCGAGATGGTAAGCGGCGAACTTGATGTCAGAGTTGAAGAGCAGGACGGCAGCGTCCAGCGTTTTACCGTTAATACTGCCAATGTCCCTTATCTGACCCGCCCTGGGTCGGTCCGGTATAAAACGACGTTAGGGCGTCCATCCGACTGGAAGCACCATTTTAACGGACCTCTTTTTGCCTCTGGGGAAGTTTCCGTAGGCGTCAGTAACGGCTGGTCGGTATATGGCGGGGGGATTGGTGGTGAGTCTTATAGCTCGCTGGCGGCTGGTATTGGCCGCGATCTTTTAGCGTTCGGCGCGATTTCGCTGGATGCCACACAGTCTCGGGCACAGCTACCGCATGATGGTAAGACCTACACTGGAGGCTCCTGGCGACTCAATTATTCCAAACGTTTTGATGAAACGGACAGCCAAGTCACATTTGCGGGCTATCGCTTTTCACAGCGTAACTTTATGAGCATGAGCGATTATCTGGATGCCCGAACACTGGGGTATCGTGATGGTAGTAATAAAGAAATGTATATCATCACCTTTAACCAGCAGATAAATAGCATTGGACTGAGCGCATATCTGAACTATAGCCATCAGAACTACTGGGATCGCCCGTCTGATGATCGATATACCCTGACGCTGGCACGTTATTTCAGTCTTGGAAAGCTGCGCAATCTGAGCATGTCCGCGACGGCTTACCGTAATAAATATTCCGGAACAAAAGACGACGGGATGTATTTATCGCTGTCAGTACCATGGGGTAGCAACGGTACCGTAAGCTACAACGGTACGTTTAACCGCCATGACAGCATGAATCAGATGACCTACTTCGGGCGTAACGGCGAACGTGACAACTATCAGTTAAGTGCCGGTGCTACGCGGAGCGGGGAAACGGCCAGCGGCTACTGGAGTCACGATGGGGATATCGCCCGAGTGGATGCCAACGCCAGCTATCAGGCCGGACGTTATACCTCCATGAGCCTGGCGGCACAGGGAGGGATCACTGCGACCATGAAAGGTACCGCATTACACCGCACCAATATGATAGGCGGGACACGACTTATGCTGGATACCGATGGCGTGGCTGGGGTTCCGATCAAAGGATTTGGGGCAAATACCACCACTAATCGTTTCGGTAAAGCCGTTGTTGCCGATGTTAACAGCTACTACCGCAATAAGGTCACTATAGATCTGGATGCGCTTCCGGATAATGCGGATGCAACACGTTCGATAGTGCAGGCAACGCTGACGGAAGGTGCCATCGGCTATCGTAAGTTTGACGTTGTCTCCGGCGGGAAAGCGATGGCGATTATTCGTTTTGCAGACGGCACGTTCCCGCCTTTTGGCGCGATGATTCAGAATGCTAAACATCAGTCGGTTGGGATTATTGAGGATAACGGCAGCGTCTACCTGAGCGGTATGAAGCCCGGGGAACGTATGACGGTGTTTAGCGGCAGCGATGCGATATGCCAGCTGACGCTCCCATCCACCCTGCGGATGAATACCGCACAGGCGCTGCTTTTACCCTGCACCCCGATAGCGGAAACCGTACAGTCCCAAAAATAATACATAGGTGAAGATATGAAACATCGTAATTCTTTAACGTTACTCAGCCTTGGTGCGTGCCTGGCGGGGCTGGTTTCCTCTCAGGCTAATGCGGCGATCGCGCTCGATCGTACCCGGGTTATCTTCGATGGGGATCAGAAATCCTTAAGCCTGACGGTGAGTAATGAAAATAAACAACTGCCTTATCTGGCTCAGGCGTGGCTTGAGGATGTACAGGGAAATAAAATCCAGCAACCTTTAACCGTTCTTCCGCCGGTACAGCGTATTGAACCTGGCGCGACCAGCCAGGTGAAGCTCCAGTCGTTGCCGGGTATCGCCTCCCTTCCACAGGACAAGGAGACCCTTTACTACTTTAACTTGCGGGAGATTCCCCCTCGTAGCGACAAGCCTAATACGCTCCAGCTGGCATTGCAGACGCGTATCAAACTCTTTTACCGGCCAAAGGCGTTAAAAGCTGATCTGAGTCGCGCGCCGTGGCAGGAAAAACTGACGCTGACCCGTAGTGGCGCCGGCTATAGGGTGAATAACCCTACGCCGTATTACGTCACGCTGTCAGAGGCCAGTGAAAGTGTAGCGGGCGCCGCGCTGAAGAATTTTGAGCCGGTGATGGTTGAACCGAATGGGGAGGCGGCCCTGAAGGGCGTCACCGGCAGCAGTCCGGTACTAACCTACATTAATGATTATGGTGGCCGTGTTCAGCTTAAGTTTGCCTGCGCCGGCAGCAGCTGTACGGCATCGCCGGTTAAAAAACAGTAGCGCGCTTGATAATCATGACGGAAAGGCAGAAACGAGATGGATAAAAAGATGATGGCAGGAGGCCTGCTCGCACTGTTGGCGACCAGCATGCCGATAAGCGCATTGGCGGTTGATGGTTACAGCGTCGACGGAATGCACGGTGAGCTTAATATTCACGGGGTATTAACCGAAAGTGCCTGTCGCCTGGACATGACATCGGCCTGGCAGGATGTGGATATGGGGTCTCTGGCTACAGGGAAGCTACAAAGACCCGGTGACAGCGGTACCCCTGTACCGGTGACGTTTCGTTTACAGGACTGCCTGAGCTCATCCAGCCGTACGCGTGATATGCGTACGGGCAATATGCTGTGGAGCCGCACCTCGCCTTCCGTAACGGTGCGCTTTACGGCCCCGGCTGACGGTACTAATCCAGCGTTAGTCCGGGTCAGCGGTGCAGAGGGCGTGGCGTTAAAACTGACCGACTCCGCCGGGCGGGATGTGAGGCTCAACGACCGTGGTGCACCACTGCTACTCACGCCAGGACAAAATGCACTCAATTACCAGTTAACGCCAGTCCGGACGTCGGCTCCGCTGCTGGCGGGGGCCTGGCAGGCGCTGATTAGCGTGGGATTGAGTTATGACTAAATGGCGAATGAAACCGGGTGCGCTGGCGGCGATCGCTATGGTTCTTAGCCCGGGAGGATGGGCGATAAGCACCGCGCCGACGCTGACGGTTAAGGTAACGGTGATCAGCCAGCCCTGCGTGATCCCGTCGGGGGAAGAGAATATTACCCTGGGTTTTGGCAGCGTGGTGACCAAAGACCTGTATGCCTACACACGCACGACCCCGAAGGATTTTGCCATTCATCTGGCGAAATGCGATACCCGCCTCGCCAAAACGGTGAAGGTGACCTTTAGCGGCACCGAAGATCCCGCATTACCTGGGCTGCTGGCGCTGGATGCAGGCAGCGAAGGGAAAGGGATCGCCATCGGGCTGGAGACTGCAGCTGGCGCGGCGTTAAAGCTTAATCAGGTCAGCGACGCGTATACGCTGATGGACGGCGATAACCGTATCAGTATGAAGGCCTATGCGCAAATAGAGCCCGATGCTCAGGCAAAGCGCTCGCTGAATGAGGGCGCGTTCAGGGCCTCGGCGGTATTTACCCTTGACTATGAATAGCGGCGGCAGCCGGTTACAGGATATGACTATATGAATTATAAAATTAGCTTTTCCCTTTTTGCTGCTAGGGCTATCATGGTCATCACAGGGCTCGATATTTAGCGAGATGACGAAAGCGGGTGGTAAACGATCGAATGCTACATATCATTATATGTACCAGCTCAAATCGGTTCTGACATTTACCGGTTAATTATACAGTTAAATGTCTAAACCGCCCCGAGTTTACGGGAGACTAAAATTGAGTAGTTACACCAGTTACCAACAAAGCGGAAATATCGAAGAAATGACGGGGAAATCACTACGATTATTTGTTTTTTTTCGATTTAATCGTAAGTAAAGATCTCATCCACTTTTAATGAAATTCCATTTAAAATTCCTTAGCAGTATTCAATCTTTCTGTGAAGAATGTTAGGTACAAACTTGAGAGGCATCATATGAAATTCAGATATTTTGTTATTAACACATTTATTTTCTCTCTATCTTTTATACCTGTTTGCAAGGCATTTATAAATATCGAAAAATTTAATTGGCATATTGGCGAGGATGGCGCAGCAGTTATCGACTCGGTCACGGCTACTGGAGATTCATCTCCACTTTGCTTGGGTATAATTGATGACAGTCCATATTGTGCATTGTATCTTAGCTCCAGTAATCTACATCCATTTCAAGTCCTTGTATTCGACTATAAAGATACTATGACGACAAGAAAAGCGGCAGCGGAGCTCAATTCACTACACGGGTACAAGCTCCCATTAAGTTTCAATGTAACTAAGAATTCAAGATTATGTCCATATCGAGGCACCTGGGGGGGGGGTAATACAGCATTGATGCCACTACCAGGCGCTGCCTGCGGGGGAGGAGGGCAGCCACCGGCCCCCTCCCCCTCTCTAGTATGTAATGCGAACGATATAAACATTGATTATGGAAAATTAGATAAAGATACAGTGAATGGAGCAATTAAACAGGATGTATTGAACTTGAACTGTTCCGGTAATGGTGTAGTGCACATATATTCTGCCAATTATGATCCAATTAATGGGCTTAAGCTTTCTGATAGCGGCGGGTTAAGATCGTTTTTAACGGTGGATGGAAATGATTTGAAAAAAGGGGTTGTTGTGGAGGGTACAAATATCTCCAAAAACTTAAATATCATTTCAACCTTAAAAACATCAGGATCTGTTGATGAAGGCAGCTATCAAGCATCTATTATTATCAATATAGATGTACAATAATAGGGTGACGCATCCAATTAGTAGAACATGTATTTTTCGATAAAAACATCGTTCACTTTTCGTGGTTCAATTGGGCGTGAGAAGCTGACTGATTTACGAGCAAGACGCTTAATGCGGGTCCAGAGAGTCAGTTTATTACGCTCAATGCGTTGGGCGAATATCTTGTCGGTCAGATGCTTTTCCTTTGGCACCTCCCGCCCATGATTAGGAAACTGAATCATCGTTTTAAAAATTACCTGACCATGAATTTTGTTGCCGGAAGTCCTCTTAGGGCGTGCGAACGGATGGGTTAGGGTGAAAAAAAAAACGTTCACAGCGTATTTTTAGCCTGAAACATATTTTTCAGATGCTTTCATACTGCAGAGTGTACCAGAGCCATTGTTTCCGGCCAAAATTATGCAGCCTTTCCGCCTCTAACTCGGTGGCGTGTCTGCCGGCTTGTGCACTGCTTGAGCAGTTGTCAGCCTGAAAACATCAGTACAAAAATGTCCATCAAGAGCATACCTGCCTGCCGAATCAGCTCGAGCGTCAGTTGGCTGTGCATGAGCCAGAGCGGGTAAGGTGCGGAGAGGTTTCCCTTTTCAAGCAGCCCTCTTCTTGACTGCTCTCTGTGGATTGAGTTTTTTCTGAGATTTCCTTGCTTTGTCCTAATTTCTGGAAAGGGGGGAGAGAGGAAACTGCACTTACAGAGGCTTTTACAGTGATGTTTATAATGCTTTTTTTTCATTTAAGATGTTGTGATGGGCGTTGGGATGGTATTTATCAATGGTTGCCACAGGCCTAGGATTTCAAATATAATATAGTTCTGTCTTTATTTATTTTCCGTTAAAAGTAGTGGATTTCAACTAAAATGATTAGATATGTAGCCAAATCTGATTGAGGAAATAGGATGGAAGCTAACGTGGCTCACGTAGGAACTACTTACTGTAATCGGCGGCATCACTCACTCTAAAAGATAGATAGTCAGAGCTACATGCGCCATTGATGCCGGTTCTGTGTACCAAATTGTTCGACCGAAGATGTTCAGACCATTTATTCAATAAATGGCCTGAACAACTCGTGCGGTGATAGCCAAGTATCTTTACTTACCAGTAAAGATACTTGGATGGAAAGAAAATGATTAGCATTATAATGCAGGGAGATGACTGTTTTTATCTCCATGGAATGAAGGATCTTGTTTCGGATGTATTCAAAACATTATGGAATAAAAACGTGGTCATCCTGCGTGATCTTTCCGAAGATAATATTCGTAAGGCGGATATTATCATTTTGAACTTCCTTCAAGGAGAGGTAGGGACCTGTGTGCCTGAATTGAGATTCCGGCAAAAAGGGGTGGTAATTGGAATGTTGGAAAACGGCTCTCATGATATGGGAAGAAAAACTTCCTGCTACAGAGATATTTTCTATATACCCCTATCTTCAAGTGTGACCGATATCCGGTCACATATCATTAATATTTGGACAGGGTACAAGGTGGCTCAGAAGAAGTACAGTGCCGACTGCATGGGATGTCGTCATAAAGTTATGTCGCGCCAGCAAACGCGTATTATGGCAGGGCTTTATCGGGGCAAAAAGACTTCCGAGATAGCAAGGGAATTGGGTATAAGCGATAAAACAGTTCATGCTCATAAGCATCTGATTATGAACTATTTTAACCTTAAGGGCTCCAAGGACTTGTTTTTCTTTTTGCAAAGCCTGGCTATAAAAGATGTTACACCGAACTACTTCAAGGAATGTCTAGATGCCCAGAGACTATTATAGATTTGTTCCGCTAGCTGTTTAACTCAAAATTTAAAATTATTTAATTTTTTAGTTAATTAATATCGCGCCTGTTAAGGCGCGATATTACACTGGATCCAGCACGAGCGAATGGAGATTGGGAGGCAGAAGTGAAGAAGACATTTAGCCCCGTTTTTTCAACTTAGAAGCTATTATCTTTTACGGGTTCGGGCGTTACTCCGAATTTCTGCTCTGTCGCATTAGCGTAGGCCCGTTAGCGAAAGTAATACTGATGTTTTTCGGGCAGTTAACAGATAAAATTGTTCTGCAGGTGACAATCCATCACATTGCGGATGTTGGTATTGTCCTTTGCGTATCATGTGGAGCAGTTCAATGCCGTCCAGTATCGTCTGTGCACGACGAAACGATTTGTATCCCATCATCTGTCGTATCCGGCGTTTGATCTTGCGGTGAACTTGCTCAACTAAGTTATGCAGATACTTGCTTTGCCTGACTGTGATGCTTTCTTCAACGGGTTTGTCTGCATTGAGCGTTGCCAGGGCGGCAGTATTTGCGCCGCTTTCATCTATTGTTACAACTTCGGGCTCACTGTCGTGACGAATAGCCTTGAGGATGAAACGCAGCTCGGTGGCCTGCATCCCATTCGGCGGTCAGCAGGAAATCGATGTTCTGTCCTGTGCTGTCGACGGCGTGGTACAGGTATTTCCGCTGGCTTTGGATTTTGATGTAAGTTTCGTCCATGCGCCAACGGCGCCCCACGGCACGCTTATGCCACCTCGTGCCTTATCCAGTACGGCACGAGGCGGGTGACCCAGCGATGCCACTTGGAATGGCCAACAACGATACCGCGCTCCGCCATCATCTCTTCGAGATTTTGCAGGCTCAGGACAGCAGTCAGATACCAGTGAACATACCGGACGATGATATCGACGGGATAATGCAGCCTCCGGAAGGAATTTCAGATCATAGGCATGGGCAGGCAATAGCGTAAAATAGCAGCATGTTACCTGACGCAGCCTTAATGCGACAGAACCACTTCACGGTCTCCTGTTCCAGGCTTTGTGCAATAGTCTTTTCGTGTTGCGGTGACAGGCGGGCCAGTTCCTACAGGAATGCCGCGGGTCTGGCTGTGTCTTCCGTCTGAAGTATCCAGTTCATAAAAGTAAACAGACATTCGGTTTGCTCAGCAAGAGCACGGGTTTGTGCGTGCCTAAAAAAACAGTTTATATGATGCATTTGGGATGATCATATATTACAGTACATTATATTACCATTTGCTTTCTGAATTATGAATGAACCATCAAGTTGTTTGTAAATGTCAAATAACAAAACATTGCCATGTATTTCATTTTTTATTGGGATAAAAGAGTTGATGTTAACTCCGTCGAGAGCTCCTCCGAAGTCATATCCTATCCGCTCACCTGTTATAACGAAGCGTTTTTTATCATGATATTTGGTGATAAAATCAATTCTCCTGTCAATAATCATGTGTTCACCATTTACATCTAAGTTCCCTCTTATATATATAGTACTATAATCATGTCTAAGGTTAAAAAAATAATAAGCATCGAGGTTATAATTTTTACCAGTCTCGTCAATTAATGAGAAACATTTTACCTCATTGGTATTATCGTTAAGCATTTTATATAGGAATATAAATCCAAAAAAAAAGCTAAGAATTATGAATCTTGTTGATGCAAACTTTTGAAAGGCCGAACGGCAATCGGTTCTTACATAAGAATATAGAGTAATTATCTTTTTGGTAATATGTGACATATGCATCCGTTTTCTTGTTGCAGTCAATATGTATATTTTTAATCACTGCCTCGCTAATATCTAATGCTGGCGCGTCAGAGTTCACATACACTTTGCAATCTCCGGCAGTTTTACCTGTATCAATATAATGTTGCTCAAATGCAAATAAACTATATTGAGTGCTTTTTACAACTATCAGTAGCAATGCAGAAATAAAAAGACAAAAACATACACTATAAACCTCTTTGTTTTTTTTAAAGGTGTGGGGAGTGGTTTTTTTATTATCTCTTAATACGACGGTATTACATAAACGGAATCCTTCTTTTGGGATGGAAATTATTATATTGTTTTCTAATCCCAATTGTCGCAATGCACGCCTAATATTAAGAATATTCTGATGTACTGTGCTGATTGAAACTGAATTGTTGTCTCTTTTCCAGGCTAAGGATATTAACTCGCCGTAAGTAAAATCCTTACTTGGATTGCATATTAAGTTTAAAAACATATTACTAGCGGGTACATATAATTTCACTTGAGCCCCTGTATTGATGTTGATTAACAATCTTTTTTCAGGGTTAAATTTTATAAGATTATCAATAATATAATGCATATTCACTCAAGCAAAATAAGAGGAAAGCTTAGCTGTAAGGATCATAATATACGTGGTTAAAGTTATAACCTGAGTATAGATGATGCTAAGAATTTTACACTAGTTTATGTGATTTATTGTAGTATTGTCTACGAAGTAATTCCATTATGAGCTAAAATTTACAATTCACATGTAAATACCACTTTATTAGTGTGGTTAATAGCACGTCTCATTAATTAGTAACATGAAACTTGGCTGCTTTAAGGTTTTACCAATCATTATTACTGGATTAATTGGTGCGTAATGTTCGACATCAATTAAGGTTCACTCGACGAAATCATTTTTATTATAATTTTTCATTAAAATTAGTTATCGATATCCATTAGCGGACTTTATTTTTCGAAATTCGTCTTTGGCTAAATTTAACGCGTCGATAAAACTCTTATTACTTTGCAAAGCAGAAACTACTGCTGCCCCCATAATTCGACCATTGTCCTCATCGCTCTGTCAATGAGCACCGCAAAAGACGCGACTTTGATCAAAATCATACCCACGTTTGAGGATTTCTGTTTTGCGTGCAGAATTGATTTCAGCTAAAATCAAAGCTGCAGCCCATCCGAAGGATGGCATGACCAGAAGGATATGAGCCCGTATGCTTCATCTGGTTATCCAATTTAGGGGTGCAAGTGCTGTCCTTGTATAAGACAAATGGTCTTACTCGCATGTAATGCCCCCCTCATTGCATAATCGTGGCTATCTTGTAATACCCATAATAGGAGTTTATAGAGAGCAGGAGTGTTTTCTGGGCTGATTTCTTCACCGAAGGAATCTGAAAATGCAGCAGAGATAGTTTTATAGTCGGAATCTTTAGCTGCCAGTTCTCGACGAATTTGAAAGCTGTCAGGAGCGTTATCAGCTGTTAAAAAGCCATTATGATCGCTAGCCAATACAGCGGATGACGACAAGACGAAGAATAGTGCGGAAAGTATGATTTTTTTATTCATGAAGCCTCTTAGAGTTGCATATTGATAATTTTGCATATCACAAAATATTCTATCTATAATATATGGGTAGACTTTAATAATATTTATCCGTTGAGTTTTAATATTATGATTTTAACTGACACAACAATAAATTTATCATCATTCTAAGTTATCCAATATAAGCAAATATGCTTTTCGGATAATTGATTTTTTTTTCAGAAAAATCCTAGTCTCTCGCAAAGATAAAACTATGTCGAAAAACACTGTTATAAATGCTTTGATACGAAAAAAAATCACCTTTTGTGATTCGTACCAGGCCGCTGAGAATGTGATCCTCTATCGTCGTGTATTTAATTTTAACAATTAGCAGTATGCAGAGTTTATCGATATGTCCGATGCACCGATTGCAGATGAAAACTTCTGGCAAGGAAACCTCAGTGGGATGTGTAACAGCACCAGAGCTGTTATTCAGCACCCATTAGCTTGCTGAGTTTGTTTGTGGGGAGGCTTTGCTCGTTGACCGGCTAAACAGAGAGGGTTAAGAAATCATGCTATCGGCGCCGCCCGTACATTTGTTGTATGTAAAAAAGACACGAAAAAAGTTGCCGGCTTTTACTCTCTGGCCACTGGCAGCGTTAACCACGTGGAAGCTACAGGGAGTCTCAGGCGTAATATGCCTGATCCAATTCCTGTGATCATACTTGCCCGTCTGGCTGTTGATGTTTCATTCCGTAGAAAAGGGCTTGGTGCTGATTTGCTGCACGACGCAGTATAGCGTTGCTATCGAGTCGCAGAAAATATAGGTGTCCGTGCAATTATGGTTCATGCATTGACTGAAGAAGCCAAGGTTTTTATATTCACTATGGTTTTAAAGCTTCGCAAACCCAGGAACGGACTTTGTTCCTGAAACTTCTTCAATAGAATATAACAGAAAAGGGACGTCTGTCATGAATTCATAACGTGTTGATTTGTGCAGAAGCAACTGTCAAAGATGAAGTTACTGGGTGCTGTAGGATATTTAACATAAGATAGATTACACGAACTAAGTATGTAGTAGCTAAATTGAGATGTCCGTCCCTGACCAAATAGACATCTCCGTGCTGCAGTTTCACCACAGAGATCACTGCATTCAAAGGATGAGACTCATGACGGCATACGGAACGGAGTTTTTCTCAATGAACGATGTAAACCGACTCAGGATCCTTCAGGACGTTATCCACCGCCGTCTTACCACGCGTCTTGCAGCAAGCCGGCTTGAGATATCTGACAGACACTGCCGACGGTTGCTGAAGCGCTATCGTGAACACGGGCCGCTTTCACTTGTTAACCGTCGTCGTGGCCAGCCTGGCAACCGACAACTCATGCCGGGCCTCGCTGAACGAGTACTGCGCATTATCCGCGAAAGATACGCTGATTTTGGCCCGACTTTAGCCTGTGAGAAGCTCGCCTAGGTTCATGGGCTGTATCTGGTCAAAGAGACGGTACGCAAGCTGATGAAACAGGTTGGTTTATGGATCCCCCGCAAGTCACGGCCGCCGCGTGTACATCAGCCACGACCGCGTCGGGCCTGCACTGGAGAACTCATCCAGATAGATGGCTGTGAGCATCGCTGGTTCGAGGATCGTGGTCCGGTCTGCACGCTGCTCGTTTACGTTGATGATGCGACCAGCCGGGTAATGCAGCTTCTGTTCGTCAGTTCTGAGTCCACTTTCACCTATTTTGAAGCCACCCGGGCTATCTCGAGCGTTACGGTAAGCCCCTGGCTTTCTACAGCGATAAGGCCAGTGTCTTCAGGATCAACAACATCGAGACAGCACCTTCATCTGAACCTGTGTCCAGTCGTGCAGCGACTGCATCAGCAGAACGGTCTGCTCTTTACGTACCGCCAGCCGCTCGGCTGCCGGGCAGCCGCATATCTCCTCCTCGATGGCATACAGCTTTCCGATTCGCTTCAGCGCTTCGGTTGTGATGTCGGTCGGTGTGCGGGCATGCACGTCGTGGAATTTCCGCCAGGCATGCGCCTGCAGTATTGCGTATTCCGCTCTGAGCGATCACGCATTGGCATCGAAGTTCGATCAGCCGGGAACTTAACTTTTTTTACTGCTTTTTAACCTGTTTTATCGGCGCTCTTGATCGATTCAGACGCCATTTTGCACTGACCCAAAATGGCGTCCCGATGAGCCGTTACCGTGCGGGGCGTCGGATGAAATATCTGAACCTACGCAGCAGCCAGACCGGAAAAAATCAGTACAAAAATGCTCGTCATGAGCATACCTTCCTGCCGAATCTCCTTGAGCACCAGTTCGCTGTGCCCGTGCCAGATCGGGTATGGTGCGGAGATATTATGTATATCTGGGTGGGAATTCGCTGGTGCTATCTGACAGTAGTTATGGATCTTTTCGCCCACAGGGCAATCGGCTGGAGTCTGTCAGCGCATGCCTATACCGCACTGATAAGCAGTGCCTTGCGGATGGCCTATGAGATACACGGTCAACCGCGTGATGTCATGGGAAGCCAGTATACGGGACTGATATATCAACAGCTTCTCTGGCGTTACAAAATAAAACAAAGCGTCATTCGACGGAATAGTCCTATGGAGCGCTTCTTCCGCATTCTGAAAACAGAATGGATACCAGTGAATGGTTACGTAAGCAAGGACGAGACCCGGCAGCAAATCAATGGGTACATATTGAACTACTACAATAGCGTTAGACCTCACCATTATAATGATGGGCTGACGTCGGAAGAGTTAGAAAACAGATACCATTTTTACTGTAACACCGTGGCCAATATTACTTGACCACTACATTTCAGCAATAATACCCGATAGGAAAAGTGAAACTCTTTGTATTGAAGCGATTAATGCGAACTGGCCTGAATCGCTCAAGGGGGCTATCAATTTTGTTCCGCAAGTAATCTTCGGTGAGCGATATATGATCCCCCAGTAGTGACGCCACGCAGGATAACAGATCTTCCGGTATAATGATCCCCTGGTTGCGAACGTATTCAACAGCCGAATGAGATAGATCGTGTTCCACAGGAACAATTGCATTATTTCTGGCATCACAGATTGAAACAAAGCGCTAGTCTGCTGGGAAACTGCTGGGATAACAGCCTCGAGGAACGCTTCTTCCGCAGTTTTAAACAGAATGAATGCCAGCTAATGGTAATGCTGGAAAGGATGAGGCACGACAGCAAATCAATGATTACATATTAACTATAATAGCGTCAAACCTCACTATTATAGGAACAGGTTGACGCCATAAGAATCAGAAAGCAGATATCGTTGTTATAGTAAAACTACACCCAATAATTAAATGAAATTTATATTTTCAATTTTGAAGGCTTATTCACATTGCTTACAGTCATCGATATAATCAGCTAGTGTAACTTCTCAGGTAATTACTAAAAAATATTAAAAACAAGCAAAATCGACTCAGATATTGGGGGCGACAGAAACACTCCCTCTTGTTTGAATATTAATATGTACCCTAATGTAAAACAATAAATATTTTGGTATTCTAAAAACACTGTAAAAGTACTCGCCGAGAGTTGCCCACCCCAAAAAAATAAATCATAATCAACAATAGCACTAACAAAAGCACGCAAAAAAAAACAAACAAAAAATAAACAAAAAATAAACAAAAAATAAACAAAAAACAGAAACGCGCCACAGAAACGGTTATTTAATGTTCAACTAAGCTCATTAAAGTGTAATTAAGCACAGACTTAATCAAACTTTACTTATCCTCAGGCGGGGTTGTCGCTATATTTTTTCTCGGCAAGAAAATACAATTTTGATTTAACTAATAATTTGAAAGTCATCTTACTTACGATGCCTTCATTGCAAATGATAGAGAATTTTAATGTTTAAAAGAAATGAAATTTTAAGTGGAAAGAGCCCGAAAGGGAAATGTATACTGATAACAAGTGATATCTTTCTCATGAATTTCTTTGAAAATGAGATACTTAATAAATTACATGACAGCATTGATGTCTACAGTAGTTTGAACAATAAATTCATTAACCTGAATGCTACCTACTACATTGATAGCAGGACATTCCATGAACCGGATTCATACGCCAAATTTCTTGAAATAAGTGTATTCTATGATAACAAAGTATGCTTAATGAATTTCAATAATAAAAGCTTTCACTTTAAAAGTGTTGACATGAAAAAGAGCGCTAATGTAATAATTAAATTATTTGAGAGTGGTGATGCATATATTAATGGCTCCCTCCCTCAGAACTCACTCACAAAACAGGAGGTAAGGGTTTTAAAGTATATTACTTCAGGTGTAAGCGCCAATTTATTAGCAAAAGAATTAAATCTTTCAGTAAAAACAATTCACTCACATAAGAATTCTGCTATAAGAAAATTAGGTTTTAGAAATTTCCATGCCTTTATCAGCTCAAATTGCGATAATGAAGTATACATTGCTGGGCTATCCTAAAAGTCAGGAGATATCTTTGAGTTTCGGAAGTTGAAACTCCTCAGTTATGACATAGGGGGCTTATCATTAACGGCATCTTGAAAGTATCGTATGTTTCCTGCAGCAAGCCAGATCATTTACTCAAAGAAATGAATTTATATGAAATTCTACACCTGAACCGCTGAAATTTCCGACAGCCACTCGCATTTAGGCATCACGGAGCGATCTGCTCCAACAAGTTAACTCTGCAAAAACGACAAAGAGTCAGGTCGCGTGATGGCCTTCACATTTTTCACCATCCGGTTTCTGATTTTTTAACCGGGAATCAACCGATAGCGCTTTTCTGTATCAATTACAATCATCTCCCTCAAAAATGAAAATAGGATTTTTTGCCTTTAAGGGAGAGGATTATGAAAGTAAAAACATGGACAGTTTTACTGATGTCGGCGTATCTGACGGCATGTGCCGCACCTGGTACAGAAAAATATCAGACTATCTATGAGTCCGAAACCGGGCATCGTTGTTCTGCGGGCTAAGTGACCGGACCAATGCCGGAGTTATTGAATGAAAAAAAATCCAGATGCCAGAAAGAATAAAGCCCCTGTGCCAGATTGTTCCTCTGTTATTATAGGCATGCCATACCGCTCCGCTCAGGTGCAAAATGGCGTCTGAATCGATCAAGGTTTGGCATAGGAATCGATCATAATTTGGCATGCATTTCCGATCGCGGTTTGGCATCAGAATCGATCATGATTTGGCACGCATCCGATCACTGATTGGCATCCTATCGCTCACTCCGGGAATTAACTCTTTCCATCACAGTCTTCATTGCTGTTTAAAGTCAATGGAGATATCGATGTCCAAAAAGAGAAAAGCCAAGATGTTCGGCTATATCTTCTATGGTTCCTGGCCGGACGCGATGTCCATGAACATATGATGTCCGGTAAAATGTAACTGGCGAATAACCAAAAAGCCCCGGCTACCCGCGCAGTAATAATCGCCATCAATAACAGCATTATTTTTCCTTACGGATGGGAGAAGAAGCAGCTGACGCGTGAGGTGTGGCGAATGTTTCCCCGTAATACCGGTCGACGTGTGCTGTTTATGCTGGATGAATTACATCATTTTTTTTGACTCGCGGGAGAAGCCGTGACATTGACAGAAAAATCGGGCCATCTGGCATGGTGCGCCTGGTGTCACTTGTGCTGTCCAAGCAGAACGGCGATATGCTGTCACCGGCACAGGAAAATATCTTTCTCACCTTCTGGCTGGCGACCACGTTGAAGCAGCGGCGCTTCACTCGGGAGATAAATCCGGACATTGGTAAGCGTCACATCCAGACCGTATTGACTGTCAGGCTGAGGTAAGATCGACTTTTCACGGCAGCAGATCGCGCAGACGGTTTACCGGCCAGTCCTAGATATGCCCCAGCACATAGCGCAGCCACGCCTCCGGCTCCACGCCGTTCAGCCTGCAGGTGCCGATCAGCGAGTACAGCACGGCGGCCCGCTCCCCGCCCGCGTCTGAACCGGCGAACAGACAGTTCTTCCGGCCCAGGGCAACGCCACGCAGTGCGTTCTCCGCGATGTTGTTGTCTATCTCCACCCAGCCGTTGCTGCAGTACAGGTTCAGCGCGTCCCACTGCTTCAGCAGGTAGGCGAACGCCTTCGCCGTATCCGAGTGGCGCGACAGCACCTGCATCTGAACCTGTATCCAGTCATACAGTGACTGCATTAACGGGATAGTCTGCTCTTTACGCACCGCCAGCCGCTCCTCTGCCGGGCTGCCGCGTATCTCCGCCTCGATGGCATACAGCTTTCCGATTCGCTTCAGCGCTTCGGTTGTAATGTCGGTCGGTGTCCGGGCATGCACGTCGTGGATTTTTCGCCGGGCATGGGCCATGCAGGCCGCTTCCGTGATGCGCCCGTCTTCGTACAGCGCGTTGTATCCACCGTACGCGTCCGCCTGCAGGACGCCGCTGTATCCCGCAAGGTGCTGTTGTGGATGGACACCTTTCCGGTCCGGTGAGTACGCGAACCATGCCGCCGGTGGAGGCTGTGACCCCGCATTGCGGTCATCCCGCACGTACACCCACAGCCGGGCCGTGCGGGTTTTACCGCTGCCCGGCTCCTGCACCGGCACAGGGATATCGTCGGTGTGCACCTTGCCCGGCATCAGCACGTACTGCCGCAGCAGGTCGTACAGCGGCTCCAGCAGTTCGCTCACCGCACCGGACCAGCGCCCCAGCGTGGCACGACTCAGCTCCACGCCCTGACGACGGTATATCTCTGACTGGCGGTAATGAGGCGTGTGCTCGGCGAACTTCGCCGTGACGATGCGCGCCAGCAGGCCGGGGCCGGCATAGCTGCGTTCAATGGGCCTGGACGGGATGGGGGCCTGAACGATGTGGTCACAGCTGCAGCAGGCCAGCTTCGGCCGCTGCGTTTCGATAACCTTAAAGGCGCTGCTGATAAGCTCCAGCTGCTCCGACACGTCACAGCCCAGCGGGCTGAGGTCACCGCCGCACGCCGGGCAGGCGGTTTCTGCCGGCGACAGCGTGCGGGTTTCTCGGGGAAGTGAGGCGGGCAGAGGTTTGCGGGCGGAAGACTGGCGCAGCGGCTGCGGGAGTGCCGGGTCATGCTGCTCGCCCAGCACCTCCGCCATCTCCTCCTGCAGGGCGCTGATGCGCTCCTCTGCCTCGCGTACCTAGCGCTGCGTTTTCTCACGCAGCTTTTCGGAGCTTTTGCCGAACTGCATGCGCTGAAGCTTAGCGACCAGCGCCTTCAGTCTGTTAATTTCGCTGGCGTACGTCGCCACCCGCTGTGAGAGCAGGCGGTTATACTCCGCCATTTTGCGGATGGTTGTTTGCTGCTCCTGCAGCAGTGCCCTGAGCCGGGCATTTTCATCGGGGTATGAGGTCTCCATAACCCCACTTTACAGGAGGTTATATGCGTATTCCAGGCCGTTCCGTCCGCTGAGGATGCTTCCAGTTAATGTCTTCCAGCAGCATCGACAGCTGCGCCGGCGTCAGATGAACCTTACCGTCACGGGTCACCGGCCACACGAAGCGCCCCCGCTCCAGCCGTTTGGTGAACAGGCACAGACCGTCCCGGTCAGCCCACAGCACCTTTATCATGTCGCCGCGCCGGCCGCGGAAGATAAACAGATGCCCGCTGAACGGGTCATCCCGTAACGTATTCTGCACCCTGGAAGCCAAACCATTGAAGCCGTTGCGCATGTCCGTCACGCCGGCGACCAGCCAGATGCGGGAACCCGCGGGGAGTGATATCACCGGCACCCTCCCTGCATTTCCCGTATGAGCGTCTGCAGCAGCTCAGGCGTCAGCTTTCCACTGATACGAAGCGTTCCGGCGGGCAGGACCAGCTCAGAGCAGGGAGACTCTTCCGCAGAGGGCGTCAGCGGGCTCGCCGGTCTTTCGGTAGCGGTCAGCGTCACGAGGATCAGTGCTGGCGTGCTGGCAGGAGTCCCTGACAGCTCCGGCTGATAACGACGCTGCCAGTTGAACAGGAGATTATCATTGATGTTATTTTCACGGGCAAGCTGTGCCACGCTGACGCCGGGCTGCATCGACTGCGCCACCAGTGCGATTTTGAAATCGCGGGGGAAATTGGGACGTCGTGGTCGTTTGCGGGCGACAGGGATTTCACAGGGAGCAGGGACTACGGGAAGAACGGACGATTTTCGGGATGCCTGTTGGTAAAGCCGCTTATCCAGATTTTTGGCGTTGATTCGTGGCGGCAAAGGCCAGGATAGACCGGCCCTCCTGAAGCGAACAAAGAGATCGCAGGCCGTGGTTTTGGGGATGCCCAACCGGCGTCCAGCCTCAATGCGTGGCAGTTTTTCTTCAAAATGGAGGCGAAGTACCTCAAGGAGCCATGTCCGGTGTTTCACGCGATAGTGTCCATCAAAAATGATGGACACTATTTTCCCGGAACCGGAGCCCGCTGCACAGACGGTCTAAATGTGACGCTTACGCACATTGAGTGGCTTCTGAAACAGGGACGCCAGCTGGGCGTCAGCGCGAAGCTGATCAGCAAACTGAATTACCTCTGGCGTTCCTGTACTGGCGAGTTGACTGAGCAGAACGACCTGTTTCGACTGAACTATGCACTGGAAACCGCGAAGGACATGAGTTGGAATTACCGTTTTTTGAGCGATCGGGAATGGTCCGGCCGGAATGCTGTGGCACTCAGTGCGGGCGTGAACGGCATTTATCTCTTACGGGCCAACCTCGATGTCGCTTTTGACGACAGCGGTCGACAGATTAATCCGCTGACAGGGAACGTAGCGGGGGGGAGCTGTTTAATCGCTGCGGCTGGCACGCATCGCCTGAATCTGATGCCTCCCTGCCCCACTAGTTTACGCTGATGGCCAGACAGGGAGTCTCAGGACAGGATTAATGGCGGATCTGCGCCAGATCGTCTTCCGTCAGACCGGTCATTTTCATGATAGTTTTACGGTCAATGCCGTTCTGCAGCATGGTACGAGCAATTTTCAGAGTGGCCTGACGCTCACCTTCTGAACGGCCTTTTTCAATACCGCGCTGTTCACCGAGTCGCAGACCTTCAGCCCTGCCCTTCTCGATACCCTTCTGTTCGAGTTGTTGTGCGATGGTCATAAGTGCGTCTCCGTGTTGCGGCACACGCTGTGCCAGTTCGCGTACAAAGGCTTCGGCGTCGGATGTTTCGCCTGCTTGCACGATATAGTGTACCAGCGATATGACCTGTGATGAAGAAAGATATCCGGCCAGTAAAATGGGCGCCAGCCGGTCAACCAGTTCTGCCAGGTCCCGCTGGTGAATATGTTTCTGCAGTAAGGTCAGGGCGGCCATACTGCGATGGCCAGCAATTTCATCATCCGGAATGACCGTAACGTCTACCAGCGGGAAAGCACTGCTGTAGAGTCTGCCTGCCAGCGCCGGATCGTTAAACTCATCCAGCCAGCGGGTAGAGTACGGATACGGGCTGCGTTTACCCGTATAGAACAGTACCGGTATTACCAGTGGCAGTTGTTTATGCCCTGCCTCCAGGTGGCGCTGCATGGCGGCAACCGCATAGCGTATGAGGCGGAAAGCCATATGTTTGTCCGGCGTTGACTGGTGTTCGACCAGAACGTGAATATATCCGTCGCCGGCTGTAGTTTTCAGGCTGTAGAGGACGTCGCTGAAATACTGGCGGAGATCATCCTCAACGAACGAGCCTGATTCAAGTTTCAGCGTGCTGAGATCGCAGACTGTACGCAGCTCTGCGGGCAGGTGGATTTCCATGAAATCCCGGGCAATATCCGGTTGCGTCAGGAATTGCCTGAACGTGGCATCGTGAGGAGTTCATCAGTCCTGGCTCTGAAAAATGACCTTAAGATGTTATCACAGCCCGGAAAAAGCTAATATTGGCGGTGAACGGAATTGCCATTCCTTCAGCAACTGTGCCGGGGGGGGGGGCGATCCCCTTCCTAAACCATCTTTGCTCATCATCAATTACTGCCTTAGCAACTTTCTTCCCCCTCTCAGATATTCTAAAGCCTCTTCTCTCCGTCCTTCTGCGGCAGCTGTATATAATGTCGCGATACCCCTCACAGCCTGATGGCGGGTTATACTGCCTTCACTGAAATCATCCAGAACAGTACAAAGGAATTCCTCCAACAACTCTTGTTCTCTTTGAGATATTCTTTCAACCATATTCGCTCCATAAGCTTAATTGTTTGTTCTGACCTTATCTCAATCAGTATCCTGTTTATGATTGGCGTTACAGATCCTGATTACTGTCATCTTTGATACGCCAGCTAGCCGGGCTGTTTCACGCAGTGATTTTCCGTGGGCCAGACGCAGAGTGCGTATTAGTTCATGTTTCTGCGCATCGGCCACCCTGCCCCGGTATTTTCCTTCAGATTTCGCCTTACTGATACCCTCTGATTGACGACGTCGACGGTCTTCGTAATCTTTTCGGGCAATAGCGGCGAGCATATCCAGCATCATGCCATTTACGGCCTTCAGCATGCTTCGGGTAAAGTCATCACTTACTGCGCTGGATAGCGCCAGATGGCTGGTCGGTAGATCAAGACTGACGATGGCCAGCTGCTTGTCGGTGATTTGCTTTCTGAGTGTCTCCCAGCCTGCATCATCCAGGCGGGTAAGCCTGGCGACCTGTTCAATAAGAATGACATCGCCAGGCTCCGCATCCCCAAGAAGCCTGATAAGTTCAGGACGGTTCATTGTGGTACCGGATACATTATCGATGTACCAGCCAGCAATACGGTGGCCATATTGGTTTGCAAATGCCTTCAGTGCATTTTTTGCCCGGCTGGCATCCTGCTCTGATGTTGATGCCCGGAGGTAACCAAAAACGAACATTATTCGTCCTTCTGGTAAAATTTAAGTGGTGTAGTTGATGGTGGTATCACTTATGTGATCACAATTAAATTAGTCAGTATCTGTTGTGGTGGTATACCTAAAGCATACACAATTGTTACAACCTGACGCGCCCAGTGGGCTTGTCCAACCCCTTCCCTGTTCAGAAACGAGTTCTGAACAGACTCACGGTTTGCGCTGCTAGTCAACAAAATAAAATACGATCACCTGGGATATTTTGTGGACACTTTTTCCGATAGTGCCGAAATGTCCAATATGGATGGCATTTTTTGTGCATTACAGAAGGGCCGCTACAAGTGGATTAAGCTGGCAAACATAATGCCGGGCAGAATGACTATTGTGTCCACGGTGCGGGGAATTAAATGAGGGGTAACAAAAAGGCCGCTGGCACGGCCTTAGTTTTCTTAATAAAAAGAAAATAGGCAACAATGCCTACACCTATACAGATAGGTGCATAAAACAGAAAATCATTATTGAGCATGATTCACCTGTAGTAACAAGGGATAGATATTGTTTCATGTGCCAGTTTTGTTCATGATACTGACAATGCTGCTGATACAGAGCAAAATCACGGCTGTGCAGCCTGTAACTCCAAACGAGGACAGCACGGTATACATTACCTGTCTCATACCTGCACCGTCGCCCGGCTGGTAACAGTACCAGTATGCCATTCCGGCCATCACTGATATTGCTACGCAGGCGATCAGCCAGGCTGACTTAAGTTTTTCTCTCACTCGGCTTTCTCCAAACTGTGTCTAATATCATCTTAACAAGATAACAAGATAACAAGATAACAAGATAACAAGATAACAAGTTATTATCTTTGCCTTGCTTCTGCTATCAATCGTGATACCTCTGTTTTTGATAGGGTTTTTAGCGCTTCAACCGCAGCCCTGACAACATCAGAACGATTCACTCTGCCTTTACCTGAAACCATCTCTGCCGTTATAAGCTCATCAATGTCTTTTAGGTTTTCTTCAAAAAAGGAAATACTCACTGGTTTTGCTTTGCTCACAACTAATGATTTATCTGATGACTTTTTGGCATTATCAAGACCAGCCGTGCCACCGTTAATAAATGCTGCCTCGTCACGAGGTTGAGTGTTGGCTCTATTTCTCACAGAATAACCTCTTTAACTAACGCTTCGATTTCTTGCTGTGCTTTATCATTTTGCGTTTCAAAAATTGTCATTGATTCGGCCCAGGCATCTCGATGTGCTTTACGATCACATACTCGGGAGTTCGCCAGACGCATTTCAGGATAATCCTTAAGTACTTCAGCTGCCTGATTGGCTTCATTAACAAACATGTTTGTGGGAGTCATGTTTAAAACGAGATATCCCCGAACATTCTCATTAAAATCTTTTGCTGCTGTAAAAACGGAGCATCTATGAGGCACAACATCTAGATCCATCTGAGGGGTCAATTTGGATATCGAAAATTATTGTACGTTAAGCCTATTTTTTGACCTTTCGACTTTAGCTGGTCTCAGCCGACGAAACTTACCGGAAGCCGGTATCCGGTTGCTTTTCCAGATGTAATCGCCTGTCAGATTGATATGCTCCCAGCCTAATGGCGACAGATGCGACAACAGTTGCTCGTTGATCTTCAGCCCCTTACGTTTCAGGGCATCGATCGCTCTTTCCATATACACGGTATTCCACAGGGAGATCGCAGCCGTCAGCAGCGTCAGCCCGCTGGCGCGATAGCTCTGATTTTCCGGTTTTCTGTCCCTGATTTCTCCCAGCCGGTGCATAAATACCGCCCGCGCCAGCGCGTTACGGGCCTCACCTTTATTCAGCCCCGCATGTACCCGCCGACGCAGTGCAGGATCACGGAACCAGTCGAGCATAAACAGCGTTCGTTCAATCACTTCATCTGTCAGTGTGGCTCTGGCTTCTTCCAGCACGCACACCAGGATCGCATGACGCCGGGCTGCTGAAAATCGGGTCAAATCCCGGCTGCTCATCTTTCGGCTTTCCCGCGCCAGTTTCAGCAACCGGTTCTATACCTTCAGGTAATGCCAGCAATTCAATGCTGCTGAGCCGATCAAGGTGTTGCAGCACGTTCTTACCATTGATTTTACCCGGCGGTTGCAGAAGCCATGTCAGCCGGGAAGACTGATTATCTGAGGACTCAAGTAAACGATCCTGGGCATCCCTGTAAGTCGGAGTTAACGGGGCATTCAGGGTCTGAAATACGATTTTATCGCCGCCAGCCATGGCCTCCGCACAGGTACGCTCCACGACATCAATCGCGGGGATTATCACGTTGTTCTTCCGGAGCCAGACCAGCAGTTCTTCGGCCAGAAGAATACCTTTATCGGTGCGCGTCGCCATCGGCA
>Ga0308162_1000959_pt1 | contig 26035 bp, 36 predicted proteins | sample PhySR2_FD_201370 | JGI IMG/M metagenome (GOLD analysis project Ga0308162, IMG submission 201370) | Phyllosphere microbial communities from UC Gill Tract Community Farm, Albany, California, United States - DLSLS.R2 | ecosystem: Host-associated > Plants > Phyllosphere > Unclassified | place: USA... | reverse complement strand
TTAGTTTTTATACTCCCAGCGTTTACCTGCCACAGGCTCTCGGCTTTTACATTAGCAAAGCCTTAGATCTCAACCTTTACTCATCATATTTATTTACTAATGTAGTAACTTTTGCAGCATGTTTAATTCTACTAATTCTTGCCTATTATATTTACCCCATACCATTAATAACCCTTGTTTTTTTAACAATCCCAATGTCTGTCTTTCAGTTGATGTCACCAACTATTGATGGCCTTAGTATGGCATTTACTGTTTTAGCCATGTCATGCTTCATGAGGATTCTTTTTGACAAAGAGATAAAAAATTACAACGGGCTTGCTCTCTTAATGTCAATTTGTATATTTTCAGCAGCTGGTAGTCGCGCAAACTTGTTATTAATGTCATTAATGCCTTTGTGGCTTTTTTATAAAAACAGGAAGCTTTCAAATCTTTTATTTCTGGCACTATGTTTAGTTACCACCCTCTCATGGACCACATATAATCTTTTGAATGTACACGACGCTGGTATGGGTCGACATCCTGGTTATAGCAATACTGAGTTAGTCATTTTTTACCTGAAAAATCCTTTAATCTTCTTTAAGATATTCTTCAATACTATAACTGACGTCAATACCTTAAGATTCTATTTAACATCTATGATAGGTGTGCTAGGTTGGCTTGACGCGCCAATTTCTAAAACTTCTTTTGCTTTATTTTTTGTTATAATTTTGACTGCATTATTAATCTCCGTAATATCATTTAGAAAGTCGAATGACAAAGCAACATCGTATTTTATTTTCATCTTATCAGCACTTTCATTATTATTGATTTTTCCCGCCTTACTTGCTCAATGGAACTCATTCCCTACCGAGAAGATAGTTGGTGTCCAAGGAAGGTATTTTATCATACCTGCACTTATATTTGGTTATTGCTTTCACACTTACGAAAGGATGAACCTGGAAAAATTACTAACATTGTCATTAATTTTAGTTGCATCAACTTACACAGTTCATTCAGCAATCAGCAAACATTATATTCACCCTAAATTTACATTTGAAACAATCAATTCCCCTGACGAATTGAAAAACTCAAGACCCATAAATATTTTGGGGAGCTCACAGCCCCATTATGCCCTTTCAGTGCCTAATGGGAACATTAGCAGTATGCTCATCTATTTTGGAAATTATAATAACAAAGCTAAAGGCACGGTAAATCTTAAGGTTTGCAGCGTAGAGAAATGCCAAGAAACTCTTGTTAACACACACAAAAAGCAGGATAACTCTTTTTATGAGTTTAACCTACCGCAAGGTTTAAAGGTAGAGAATAGAAAAATCACATTAAAATTTAATTTTTTTGAAGATGAAAATTCATCTCCCCTAGCTTTGTGGGAATATAGCCCCACAAACGAAAATAACTCATTTTCCCCACGAATTAAAATAAATTATATCAACTAAAAGTCCGGGCGGCATGTCCGCCCTTATCTCCGTCTACCCTCCCTGTTTTAAAGTCTCATTTTTACTTTCTCAGAAGACTTTCACATTACTAGCTTATTAACAGTCCCTTTTGGAAGAACATCTCGACCAGATGCTTCAGCAATATAGGCTCTCAGAGCTTTGCGGTAAGCAGTCAATTCAGCTTTTGAATTTGCCACCGCCGCTTCCGTTAACTCGCCGCTATAGTCCTCATCTTCAATTCGCTGGTTGAGAGCGGTGATCTGGGCTGACGCGTGATTGTATTCCGATTGCGCAATATTGAGGTTTTTCTGTGCCTGCTCTTCCGGGGTGATTTCAACTACTGGGGCAGTAAATACCCAGCTACCTTTTTTGTCCTTCTCTGCAGTAAAGCCTGGGCCGACCTGATCCTCCTTTTTTATCTCGTAAGTTTCATAGTCAGGGAAAAGGTCGCCTTCTCCGTTCCACAGGACTGCATTTACTACAACGCCGTCTTTAATCAATGCGTAAGATGAAACTGACATTATGCATACTCCCAGATAATGACAATGCCATCAGCACCCGCGCCACCTTTGTAGCCGGTTAATGCATTGTTAGGTCCGCCAACTGCGCCGCCTCCGCCAGAACCAAATCCATTGGCATCGTTTCCGACTGAGTTGTTATTTGCCCGACTGAAACCACCTTTACCGAAAAACGAATCTCCGCCTTTACCAACAAAGTTTGATCCGGTACTTAAAGAGACGCCGTGCTCAGAACTCCCTCCGGGGGTGTTAACAATGTTCCCGCCCGTTGCGTTACCACCCAGAACACCCGTACATGTGAACGGCGGTGTTGACTGCTCTTGGCCGTAACCGCCGCTGCCACCCTTACATACAATAAGGCTGCCTATTGAGGAGTCGCCTCCTACGCTACCCGATGCGGGTAATCCACTATTCGATTTGCCCCCCGTACCTACTGTAATAAGTTGTCCGTCAATCTGATCTACTGATAGTTTTGATTTTGCATAACCACCTGCACTTCCGCCGGTAGCCAAGGAAACGGTTGATGATCCTGAATACCCAGTGTTGCCTCCCGAACCACCTGCGGCCTGAATCTCTGAAATAACATTTTTCGTACCTGGCGTTTTTTTATAAATGGCACTGGCTTTAAAAATCTGCACATTGATCAGCCGTCCGGGTCCAACCAGCGTGTTCATGGCGGCGAGCAGCTGCGCCCTGTTGGATTTGGTAAGCGTCAGGCCCGCCGCCTCAATAACCGCAGCTATTTCTTCCTGAACTGAATCACAAAAATCTGCATTCAGCGCAGTAGGCAATTCTCCGGTTTGAGGGTTACCGCCGGTAAAGCCATTTTTACCCGCGCCAAATTTATCCACCTGCGCGGTAGATGTGTCGATACGATGCATATTTACTCCGGATATCTGAAAATAACGTAGGTATGTGAGGGTGCCAGCTTGTTCAGAACGCATTCCGCGATAGTGTCACCCCAAACTCTGAGGCTGTCGGTGCAGTTACTGATGGCCGTCATGGGCGTAACCTGGGTGGATAGGGGCATATTCACCTGCCAGTAGTAGCGCCACTCATCACTGTAAAGCGAGTCGGTGCAAGCAGACATACAGGTGAACTGGCTTTTGTTGTAGCGGGTAATGGTGACGCCCGTGTAGCCCAGCGCCTCAAGCTGAGCCAGGTAGAAAGCCTCATTAATGCCCCCCGCCAGATTTATCTTTGCATCCAGCCGCTGGCGTCTCTGCTGCAGCGTCTGCACGCCTGAAGGCGCGCAACTATCCGGCAGCCCGCTGATACTTTCATAACGGTCAATTAGCTCTGTCACTGAACGTGGGTCCGTTTCCAGCATCAGAGCATCACCGCGCCCATGCACCGCTGCCAGCGAGGGTGCCAGGCTAGTCAGCAACACGTCGTCACTGTCCCACGCTGGGCCACGCGGCAGCAGTGCTCCAAGCATCTGCCGATACTGCGCCGTTAAGTCCATGAGATTGTCCCCACCACACCTATTTCACCTTTCCCAATGGTGATATCAGTCGTCGGGCTGACCAGCGTATGACTGTACTCACCCGTTGCGATGCTGATCGCCTCGCTGATGCGGGACGGCTTCAGCACGCTTTCAGGCCCGCCATCGCGCAGCATCATTGAGCGCAACTCCGCCTCAACGGCATAGCGCACTGCTGCGGTGTTCGGGTTGAGTCGAATCTGGAAATTAACGGTGTGAGGCGTTGGAGCAAACACGTAGATATCGGCTCCGGCCACCGGGGCAAGCGGTTCGATGTATGTCTTTACGGCTGAGACGGTAGCAGCGTCAGGGATTGGATTAATGAGGTCGCTGTTCGCCACCATAACGCCTACCGTTCCCCGACCACTCCAGTGCCTGTACGTCCATGCGCGTGTCACGCCAGCCACTTCTTTAGCCCAGACTTCATAATCACCGTCACCACCTTCAACGCTGGCCGCAAACGCTTTAAGCGCTTCGCTGCTGATCACGGTCTGACCTACGGTTTCGATGGTCTTTTTCGCGTTAGCCAGTGGCATCTGCGCAACGTGCTGCTCCAGCTCGCCCACCGAGGCCTTGAGGACTTTGTTTGCTTCATTCAGCGCATTAAACTCAGTAGCGATTTTGTCCACCGCTTCCTTAGTCTGCGCTGACAACTGACCTGAGTTCTTAGCTTCTTTCAGTGCGTCTTCAGCTTTCTGACTGAAGGTTCCGGACACCTCTTCCAGCTTTGCAGATACTTTTTTCAGTAACTCATTTACATCTGACATGGTGATTCCTTATTAGCCGAACGCGGCCAGCGCGTTTTTAAGTTGAGCAATATTTTCGGGATTGATTTCGTCGGTAGCGCCCGGCATACCTTCAGGGGTGGCAGCAGCGCCTGACTTGCTGCCAGTTAATGCTTTGAGAAGTTTTCGACGCTCAGAGCGAGGTGCATTGGTTTTTGCCAGCATAGCGTCCAGCTTGCGCAGTGCAGCTGCAGGGCTGTCATCGTCATCAGCAATCTCATCTGCTGCCAGCAGGCGATCAGCAAAACCTTTTTCAACCGCATCACTGCCGCCGATATAGGTTTCCGCATTCATCATTGCCTCAATGGCTTCGGCGTCCAGACCAGTCCGCGCGCCATAAATATCGTTCATGGCCTTATCGAAGGGCTCCATGTCAGAAGCCACCTGTGCAAGATCATGACGGTTTCCTACCGCGTACACCCAGCAGTTATGAATCATGAGGAAAGCGCCGCGGCCAATCTGAACCTCGTCTCCAGCCATCGCGATAATGGAGGCAGCAGAAGCAGCCAGGCCCAGCACCTTAACGGTGACTTTCCCTTCGTACTCACGGAGCAGGTTGTAAATCGCCAGACCTTCAAACATGTCACCGCCCGGCGAATTGATGTTCACCGTAACGTCAGCACCGCCAATGGCACGCAGCGCTGCCGCGATGCGGCTGGCGGTAACGCCATCGCCATACCAGTCAGCGCCAATAACATCGAAAACAGAGATGCTGTTGTCATCATTTTTTGCGGCTTTAATGCCGCCGTTCCAGCGCTCCATGGCAGATGACGGCATATCGCGTTTTTCGCGCGCAGAAGGCCGCCCCTCCGGCGCTCGCGGAAGGCTTTTCAGGGTCATTGATTAATCCTGTGTGTCGGAGGGTGATGGCACCTGAGTGCCAGAAGTGTTTTGCGGCGTCACTGACCGATCAGGGAAAAGCCAGCTTTCAAGCGCTGCCCTTGCCTTCTCTCCGCCCGAGTCGCCATCTTTACCCAGCATTTCAAGCGGCGTGAGGTTAAGCTGAACGGTATAGATATCACCGCCATCAATCGGAGGAAGATTCTCCAGGCGGCGCACGTCATTACGCGACATCCGTCCGTTCTGCAGCGCGGTGGTGTAATAAGCTGAGCGTCCGGCGCTGTCAGCACGCAGCAGGCCTTCAACGGCAAATTCAGCAAAGTAATCTTCATCGCCATTGAGAAGACAGCGTGAGATTTCCTGCTCAATATTTATCAGCTGAGGTCGCAAGGTGTTGGTTAGGAACTGCATATTCATCCCCTCAACACTTGACGACCAACTGCTCTGTTTCGTCGTGTGTCCGACCATAAAAGGCGGTACGCGAAACCAGCGACAGATTTCTTCAATACTGAACGAGCGTGACTCAAGCATCTGAGCCGCTTCAGGGTCCATGGTGATGCCGTTAAATTTCAGATCGTTTTCAAGGATCATCATTTTTCCGGCGTTTTTCGAGCCCTGAAACATTGTCAGGTTGTCCCGCAGACGTTTGCGCTGCTCCGGCGTCAGGGTTTTATCAGTTAAAAAGAAGCCAGCAGACTGAATGCCATTGTCAAAAATTTTCCCGGCAGCCTGCTCTACCGCCATTGCTGAGCCAAAAACTTCACGACCGGTCATAATTGGCATCAGACCACAGACACCATCAAGCCCGAAGCCACGTATGTGCATCATGCTTTTAACTGGGATGATGCGTTTAACGCCATTCTCGGTGTAGGTGTACTGAAGTTCGCCACTATCCAGGCGCTTAACTACCATGCATTGAGGCAGGAGTGGGATAAGGGAAACCAGCTTATTCCCTAATATTTTCTTTTCAACGAAAGCATTTCCGCGAAGGCAGATGCTCGCTACCACCATAAGCATAAAGCGTGATGGCGTCATTTCGCTGTTCGGACGACGGCATAAAACCTGATAAGCGGGGTGATCCTTAGCCAGCTTTCTGGAACCATCGGACTCGCGCAGATAAACCTTCATCGGCAGCGTTGAAACTGACTCGCTTAACAGGCGAACACAGGCCCATGCAGCTGACAAGCCGATTGCTTTTTCTGCTGTCACTGTTTGTCCGCTGCTACTTTTCCCAAGCCAGTCAGCGAAAAACTCTCCGGTTGTGAGGCTTATCGGTACGCCCAGCCAGTTGAGTAATGCGCTTTTCACCCGGCCAGGCTGCTTATTTTCCTTCATCAGATACCTACCATGATCGGGTCATCAAAAAAGTCATCAGGATTACCGCTCTCCACCAGCACCGCATCCTCTGCTGCACCGATTGCCATAGCGGAAGCCACCACGCCATCAATACGGCCGGTGCTTTTCTTTTTGGCAAATATGCGGTTGTCCTTCTGGTCAGCCTCGAGCACTGCAGAGGCTGCATTCCAGCGCAGACAGGGATTAGGCCGGATAATGAGCACCCGGTTATTCAGGTGTTCCTCAAACAGCTCAATAGAGCGCGGCATCCACAACCCGGACTCCTGCGCCTTGTAAAAGCCCTGACCATGCGGAACAAGGTCAACACTCACAGACTCGCTTTCCAGCTCTGGCTCCAGATACTTGATGCGATACTGGTCAAACGCGATGCACTTAATATCGTATCTGGCCGCCAGCTCACCGATACGCACCGCCACAAAACCGTAGTTAACCGCCTTACCAGGCGGCGCGTGAATAAAGCCATTACGCAGCCAGGCGTCATAGGGAACGTGGTCAGTTTTGGCACGCTCCAGCAAAGAATCTTTCGGCGTCCAGAACTCAACTAAAAGCTTTTTGGATTTCGGAAAGTAAAGCGCCAGCGCTGTAAGGTCGCGTGAACCGGACAGGTCCAGACCGCCATAGCACTCTTCACCCGCTAAATCCTCCGGATCAAAGTCCTGTTCGCAGTTCATCCAGGTGTCGCTGTCAATCCACGGATCGGACGCTTCCACCCACTGGCAGAAGTTCAAGCGTCGTACAATGCTCTCTTTTGATGGCATGCCGCGAGCCTGCGTCACCTGCTCCCGCAGGTATTTATCTGTGAAGGTCTGACCCAGCGACGGGTTAGCTTTACCCCAGCATGCTTCATCTTTAAACGGATCGTCGCCCTCATCCAGCGAACAGATGAAGCTGAAAAAGCTGTCATCGACCAAATCACCGGCTGCCACCTTGCGACCGTATTCGTGATATTCGAAACAGACACTGGTTTTATCGTGGCCGCTGTTGGTGATGAGGAACATCAGCGCCTGACGGCGGCCCTTTGTACCGGCGCGCATCATCTCAACAAAGGCGTTTGTTTTGTGCTCATGCACTTCGTCAATCAGTGCGCCATGCGGGCGCGGGCCTGACTGACCATCATCAGAGCTGATCGGCTTAAAGAAAGAGCCTGTCTGAAGGAACGCAAGGTTCCACACATTAAGCCCGGTGCCGGATTTGGTGATGCGCTGTGCCAGCGCGGGAGACTGATCGACCATCGTTACCGCATCGCGGAACAGGATCATCGCCTGGTCTTTCTTCGTGGCCGCCGCGTAAACTTCGGCGCGGGGCTCTTTGTCTGCCATCAGCAGGTAAAGACCAACTCCGCCCGCCAGTGGCGATTTACCCGAGCCCTTACCGGACTCGATATAGCTCATGCGAAAGCGGCGCGTGCCGTCTTCCGCTTTCCAGCCGAACAGGGAGCCAACAATGAAACACTGCCACGGCAGCAGGATGAAAGGTTTCCCCTCATGCTCACCGCCATTCAGCTTCAGAACCTGAGCAAAGAAGTTAACAACGCGCGTTACAGCTTCAACATCCCAGAACAGGCCGCGCTTCGGACCCTCTTCCAGATCGCGAAGGTGACGGGCGCATGCCGCGCGGATGTCTGGTCCGGCAATAACCGCACCGCTGGTAACGTCCATTGCATACTGCGTCGCCGGGTCAACCGAAGAACTGGTTGAGCGGGTCTTCTTCTTTTTCTCCACCATCAGCATTTACCTTTGACCGGGCAGCCGGTGTAAGGCCGAACTCCACCAGATAACTTTTGAACCGGCGATCCACATCCGCCAGCATGGCGACAGCTGGATTTGCCTTAATAAGAAAATCACCCATCTGGGTTTTAGTCGTATAGGTGCGCCCTTCGATATCGACTATCTGGCGCAATTGCAGAATTTCTGCATAAAGATCGCAGAGCCGTTCGAGCGCAAGGGTATCCGCAACCGTGAGCACACCCATCCCGTCCAGAAGAACTGTGAGCTTTCCCCAGGCTGTTTTACCCCAGTCGGTTAGATGTGATGGTGGGCTGGGAATTTCCCGTGCGGGCTTCGGCTCTTTTTTATTGAGCGCACGCTTACCGGGATTACCTGTAACAACTTTCAGATGGGTAGGTTTTGGTCGTCTTCCGGCCATAAAAACCTCCCAGAAAAAAACTTTTCATTTCGCGGTTGTGCATAAAAAGGGGGGCGGGCGGTCAGGAGGCCGATTACCTCTGAACTCTTAACCCACCCCACCCCTGCTTATTTGATTGAATAAAATACAGTCCAAATGGTTACCGCTATAATCCCTGGATAACCTAATAAAAAAGTGAACAATATTACTGAGGTATGAAACATCGCTGACTTAGATCTCTGATGCTTATCGCGTAGGCCCTCACAAAGAGATACCACATGTCCTATCCAGTAAAAAAAGAGAATGACACCACAGAGCATCCCCAATACTGTAATAACGTTTGAGGCCAAAAAATTTCCCTTTTTATGGATCAAGTAAGCCACTGAAGCTAACGCTGCATAAGCCGCCAAATACCCCGAGGAGTCATTAACGAGCTTAGTCATTACTGCTGAGGCTTCTCCACGCTGCAACATAAATTTATATCCAAACAGTTAAAATGAATTCATAACATATTGGAAATTAATGATTGTGTGCAAACTCTTCGTTCTGACTCAGGGATTTATGCTTTTGTACCAGTGTGACTGTAGATCGAGCGGCAGCCCGTCCTCATCGCATCCAATAACGTGACCGCGCTTCTCTTCACGCTGCTTGGTCGAGTCATGATGCTGTTTGCAGAGAGGCTGCCAGTTGGCCTTGTCCCAGAATAGTTTCTGAGCCTTCGCTATCTCATCCTGCTTGCCGCCGTTGATAGCTTCTTTCAGCCTGTGAGGCTTGATGTGGTCAACGACAGAGGCGGCCACAGCTCTGCCCTGTCGGTGGCACATAACACATAGAGGATGTGACTTGAGAAATGACAGTCTGGCTTTGTCCCAGCGGCTGTTATAAATGCGTGGCTCGGACATAAATGCTCCAAAAAAAAACCGCCCGTGGGCGGCTTATAAGTTATTAAAACTTCAGCTTATCGTACTGAGCTTCTGCTCTTGCCCTTTTATCTTGGTCCCGCTGAGCTCTTTCTTGCTCTTCCCTCTGAGCTTGTTCGTAAGCCGCTAACAAATCCGCATCGGTCTTTTCGCAAATGGAATTTAACAAGTCAATCTGGCCTTGAAGTTCATCCATTGTGCAATTAACAGTGATTTGATTGCCTGAAAAACTCACAGAGCGTTTATTCAGCACCATACTGCTAAGGTGATTATGCGAAAACGTTCTTTTCCAATCATGAGTTGGAACCTCAGAAAGAATCAGGTACCGATCGCCTAACCCTTCTTCTGTACTACTAATATCTTTGTTGATTCCAGCAATTTTCATTCGAGCCTCCTACCGGTTAAAAGATAAAAGTAGCTTACCTTTAGGATTAATCTGAGAGAAGTGAAAATTTACTAAGTTGAGTTTGCGACGCTTCACAGCGTGACCTTTGTAGTTTTTTATTACTTACCAATCATACTTTGAGCCAGAGAAGCCGCTATATTAGAAAAAGTGGGGTTTTCAAGAAGCTTTTGCCAGAGTCCTTTAACTTCAGGGTCATCTGATTTTTCTATCGCCTCTTGCAGCTGCTCAACTGTTATCTGCTTGCTTATAGTGTTCACAGAGCCTGCCTGAAAATCCCCTCCAGCTGTTACAGAGCCGTGAAAATTTATATGGGTATCTCCACCATTAGGCTTAGATTTTACATCCAAAGCATTTACATGAAGGATGGCTAAAAAAGGAAGGTTGCTACCAACCCCTAAGCTATCCTGCACTTCATAATCCAACACTTCAAAGAGCCTGACTTTATCGCCTTGTTTAAGCTCAATCTTGTCACCAATATCGAAGGGACAAGTTTGCTCTTTTATAGGTATTAAAAGCTGCTTTTTTTTAGTATCTCTCTGCCCGCGATAAGAAATGCCATCGAACGTGAACTCGTTAGGATAGAAAAAGTTTTCCGAAACCATAACCGCTCCTTAACCATTGCATGTGTGAAATCGGATGATCACATTTAATCGGCATAAGGAATAGGATGTGTATCAAGTTTTCTAATCGCAGCACGATCGATGTTGCAATGTCCCAGCACGCCATAAAGCTCTGCGTTCAGCGCTACGCTATCACCAAACATCATGGGCGATGGAGGCTGCGGCACTTCAATCGGGCTAGTTAAATCAGCGGGCAGTGGCACCCTTGACAGACTGATCGTCCGGTACTCCACCAGCGGCTTTTGCTGCGTCGCGCAGCCTGTCAGCAGCATCAGGGGGAACAGGAGCAATAGCACACTTGTCCGCCGCAAGGTAACGCTTAATTTCATTCTGTAGTTTCCGGTTCTGCTGGGCTGTTACGGCATGCTGCTCTGTGACCTGACTCATTACAACGTTTTGCTGCTTAACTGCTGTTACCAGCTCAGTGACGCTTGATGCCAGGCCATCGTTCTTAGAGCGAAGATCGTTAATTTGCTCGTCTTTGCTGTTTGCCAGCTTCTCAAGCCTGTCGTTCGTTGCCTTCAGCTGTGAGTTACTGGCGTTCAGCCCCCACAGCGCCACGCAGATAAGACCGATGATGACCAGACCTGAATTGTTTCGGATAAAGCCGATTACGTTGAACATAGAATCCCCTTAGATTTTGATAAGCGGGATTTCCGGTCGTCCAGACCATTGGTGCCACCGTTAATGACTCTGGTGATGCGGGTAACATCATCAGAGTCTGCCAGCTCGTTTAATCCGTGATTCTTCCACCATGCCGCTGCTGACATCGCAGCAAAGCGATAACCCAGCAATAAATCAGGATTTGCCACTACATCAGCGCCCAGCAGTTTAACCAGCGCCTCATAGTTCGCCTTGCCGGTGATTTGAATCAGACCCCGACCGCGATAGCGGTAACCATCCCCCGAATTAACATCACCATTACCGTTACGGTTTGCGTAAATGATGCTGGCGATCATCTTCTGGTTAGCTGGGTGCATCGCATTACGACCATAAGCGCGGGCCTGTTCGGCAGTGATGCGTTTGCCAAACATTGCAGTCAGTGCGTTCTCGCTATAGTTCAGCCCTTCTTCAACCTTCAGGAACCCGGCTGACTCATGCCCCGTCTGCGCCAGAAAGTGGGCCTGCCGTAATGGCGTGCTTATCTGGAAGGCTGAGAGGCTTGCCGCTATATGTGGATACCAGGCATCACGCAGAGAATCACTTACGCCGGTGGCACGCTGAAAACTACTGGCTGTCAGCATTACTGTCTCCCAATCGCTTATCTATCTGGCGGCGTATCTTCGTTGACACGTAGTCCACACCGAGGAAGCCAAGGAAGACTGCAGCAACCCGCGTAATGTCTTCACTGAAGTGCCAGTTGAACACCGAGCCAATTACCTGCAGGCTTGGCTGCAGGAAGAAGGCAAAGACGCTGCACATCGCTGCATCAAGCAGGCGGCGTGACCATGCATCTTTGCCAACGTATGTGGCTCTGAGAATCGCCATGACTCCGGCAAGACCCGCATAGCCGGTTTCGTTTTTGTGGGCGTAAAGCCAGGCAATCAGGCTTGCCCAGAACCCAACGTCTTTGTCCGGCATGCGTTTCATCCTCACCTCCGATAATTGGCAGGTGCTGTCGGTAGTCAGAAGAAAATTGCGCAACGCCACGGCGTCAAAAGTGTGTGTGGAGACTGATTGGCGTGCGCAAAAACGAAAAAAGGCCGCTCTTTGGCGACCTCTTTGAATGGGAACCCTGACGCTACAGCGGTAACTGCCTTGCCCGTCGGCAACAGGGTTTTTATGATTAAAACTGTTAAGAAGTCATCATTTAATCGCGATTATTTTCCTATAATCTTTCTGGCTGATACTAAATTGAAGGAAAACACATGTTACCTACTGAAGATGCTTACATACTTAAACCTAATGGAGATCGGCTGGGGCCCTATAAAGCTAGATTCGCTGGTTCAACAGTCATTATTAATGACCCTAAAGCAGATATAGATGATGGCGATCAGGTGTCAAGAATACTCCCTAGCGGCAAAGAAGAGATAAAGCATATTAAGGAATGCAAATTTTATAACCTTGGTATAGGTCGACAGGGTCCTCACTACCAACTGGCTGTAGCTCCTATTGCTGCTTCTCAATCTTATGCGCACACCACGCAGAACTTTAACTTCAATGGTGGCCCTGCAAATGTACAGGTAGGTAACCACAACAAAATCGAGATCACCTCTCACATCCACGCTATAAAGAAGATTATTGACGACTCAAATGCATCAGATGCAGAAAAAAATGAAGCTAAAAGCCTACTACAAAAATTCCTTGAACATCCCTTAGTTACTGCTGTTGCTGGATCCGCAGTGTCTGGGCTTCTGTAGTAAAAATCGCCCCTAAATTGGGGCGTATTTTTATAAGCTTTGCTACGTTGTAACGACTCTTATCAGATTACTAAGGAAAATGCGGACCGCGTGAGAGATTTTTTCAATATTTTTTTCGGTGTCAGTTCGGCATCCATATCCAGCCGAACATCAAGCATCGCCAGACAGCCTTCAATAAACCCCTCAGCCATCTGAATTTCAATTCTCACTACCTTCTCATCGCGCTTAGCCTGTTTTGCCAAGGTGCGCTTTGAGATATTAAAAAAGTAATGCAACACGATGGTCGCATGTTCATCCGGGCGCTTTTCTTTAAGCCGTGCCAGACAGCCCTCAATAATTAACCCATCATTGTCGCTGCAGGTAAGCGTTAATTTTGAATCCTGCGGCAGCAGCCCTTTAAACCCCGCTGCGATTGCTGAGTAATCGACACCACTACTGTCTGATTTAGCCCATCCAGCCCAACGCTCTAATACCTGTGACATGTCACGCATATTTAATCCTCTCCACACACTTTATTTTTTGTCTGTCCCAATCACTCCGACTGCAATCGCGTGATCGAGGAACCTGAACAGCAGCTCTATCTGACTGCCGTATTTCGCTTCAAACGCTCTCATATCCCGGTGCAGTTCAGCGTGATGCGCTCTGCATAGCGGTATCACAAATAAATCATGCGCCTTCGTTCCCATTCCCCCTTGTCCATGTCCGATGATGTGATGAGGATCGTCAGCCTGCACGCCGCAACATGCGCAAGTCTGCGATTTTACCCATCGCGTGTATTTCTCACTTTCCCAGCGCTTACGCTTGGGACGCTTCATAAATGATTCTGGTGATTCCGGGTCGGTGCGCAGGTCGATTATCTTTTTGACCGACTGAGCAGCATCCTGAATCACCTCGCGAGCTGGTCGCGCCGGAACAATACGGGCTTCTTTAAGCTCGCCACTCTGGATAGTCTCTTTCGGCATGCGCAGGACGCGGCGGGCCGGTGCCTCTGGTATCAGGTCAATCACATCATTCAGGGTTGCCCACCAGCACAGTTCCGGCAGGGTCAGTTGATGGTCACCGTTTAGTGCCATCTGGCTGCATGCCGCCCTGATTATCCAGAGTGCGGTGTTACCTTTGGCGATATTCTCCAGGCTGCCGGGTACGCCGTTTTCCCTGAACTCATTATCGTGGCTATAGCAAAGAGACACCAGGCCGTTTTCGATTTCTGACACTGTGAATTCATGGTGATGCCACACTCCCAACTGCTCCCACTGGCAGCACCCGAAGGACTGGACGAAGGATGCCAGCGCATTCGGTCCACCAGCGGCTTTTATCACGCGTTCGTGACTGAAGAAGGGAATCAGTGAGGGCTCATCAAGTAACGGCTGTGTGCCGTCATTCAGGCGGCCTGATGGCAGGTCTGCCATATCCATTGTCGGTGTGCTGACCACCACCCTGCCCTTAAACAGCTTCAACAGGTCTGGTCCTGGCTTCAGCAATACAATCCCGGTGCGAGGTGCTACCTCTGGCGTAAGTAATGCTCTCACAGTCACCTCAATGCACGGTGTCGAGCAGGCGGAGAAGCTCGGCAAATTTTGATTCGAAGAAATGAGGCTGGGTTTCACGCGGATTAGCCGGGCTGGTGATGTTTTTACCGTACATGCAGCCTTTAGCCGTCAGTGACCAGAATAGCTTCACGCCATCGGTACCTGACCGGCTGGCTCTGCTTTTGTGTTCAACGATCCCAAGCTTCTCAAGCTGACGATAGGCCTGGCTCGCATTCATCCGAATACTATTGGCCTTCAGCAGTGCGCTCAAAGACAGAGTAGGACGGCTTGATCCGTCTTTTGCATCAACTGGTGCGTCGATAGCATATGCAGGCATCATATTGGGGATGCCGTAATGCTGTTGAATCTTCTGATATGCGCCAAGCTTTGAGGAGTTTGAAAAGTTCAGAATTCGGGAGGCTGATTCAAGCAGAATGATACTGGCCTGCACTTCTTCTGGCATTGAAACTACGGGGGGCTTTGATGCCAGAGAATCGTACATGCGGATTACTTTTAAACTGAATTCGGCGCTGATCCACATCGCGTATGAGTAGACCAGTTCTTTGCATACAAACGTACCCTGGTTCACTCCGCCCTTAATTACCGATACAGGAATTCCTGTATCGCTCAGAAGCTGAACGAGTTCATTGGTCTGTTGAAGGTTACGCCACAAGGAAGGTTCATGTCTGCGTTCGCCGCCTGCTGCACGATGAAGATCGTTAAGGCAATAACGGCCGGAGTTGTCCTGACGAACGGAAACCCCATCAATCACTAAAAGCTGATTCATGCTTTCTCTCCACACACTTTTCACTATGTTTTAAACGGCCCCGCCCCCATCATTTGCAATGCACGGGACCAACCTCTGTACTAACGACTGCAATTCGCGAGTACATCACGTACTATAACCAAATCCACTGTTCATGTAACCAGTATTCATTATCTCAAAAATCGATTGTTTTTCATCGATTGACGTTACTTAACAAGAGACTTTCTTTTCTTACCAAGACTATTCTTAGGCGTTTTTTTTGTTTATTATTACAAAAACTTACATGAGACAAATTAATGGCCGATTCCAAACTCACAGAAAAAGCAAATGAAATTGCTGGAAAAGTTTTCGATGAAGCTGCGAAAAATGGCGCCCCCCTGAGCACAGCCTTGGCGAATAGATTTGGCAGTCCTTTTTTCTACAGTTTTCTAATTTCGTGGGGATTAATGAACTGGGAACGATTAATAACCCTTGCATTTGGAAAAGGTGACATCGAGGATAGAATACAAAAAATTAAAAATTTATCTTCATCATTTTTTGGCATTGAGCATGCTTTGACTTATTACCTGCCATTATTAACAACTATTATGGTTGTTTTCCTTAGCCCTTACCTAAACAATTTAATTGATAAATCCCACAAAAAAGCCCATCGAACCAAATATGTTCACTCCGCTGAACTTGAGGCTGATAAATATCAAGCTCAAGTAAAAGCAATTAATGCTAAACTTGCATATGAAACAGCAGAAACAACGATGAAGCTTGAAATAGAGGCAAACCAATCAAAGTTAATTAGTGAAACAGAGATAGCGAACCTTAACCTAGAGCAGGCACAAAAGAATCTAGCTGATTTAAATGCGAAAATAGACTCAGAGGGTGACTCGCTTGATAAATTAAATAGAAAGCATCACAGTGAATTAGAACAATTGCAAAAAGTAATTGTAAAGTCAGATGAGATAGAAAAAACCATCAATGAAAACATTGAGAAGAATAACTCTCTTGAAGCAGACATAAAAAACAAGAAGAAAACATTAAAGAATCTCCAAGCTGACATTCATAGATCTGAGATGCTAAAGAAAGATCTTAGTAACAACGCTTCCTTTAGGATCGTCGGGGACGCAGCTAAAACAAGTGAGGATATAATTAAAACATTTAACCCCTCAATTAAAGTTTTTGACTTTACTAAAAGCCCCGTAATTAAGTGGCCTTTGGGCGACACGGCTTCTCATGAAAACTCACCTGTAAGTAAATGGACTTTTGGTGACGACACGGCAAACGAATCATCTAACAACATACCTGCAAACAAATTGATTTTCACAAGCAGCTCTAAAAAAATAATAGATAAAAATTAAACCAGAAATTTTAATGGCTGCTATGCATTGCAGCCATTATAGATAAACCTTCATCGTTCTAAATGTTAGCTAACTTCTGTGATGCTGTTTGATCATTTTTACTGCTTTAGCAATTGTCTCTGCAGGCACGGTCAGACAGTAGGGTTCTCAATGGAGTCTGCCGCCCTTGTATGCGCCAACTTGTATTAGCTGTAGGTGTATTTTCATTATATTGCTTTGTCATTAGCAATACTCAAAATTTACTACACTTGGCTTCCGACAAATAAATCACCACCCTATATGATGCCCGCCTGACCTCTTGATTAAATTTCCGACGTCTTCAGGATCGGTTACGCAGTAAGGGTAACACTTGGTTTTAATGGGAATATTTCTCGAAACATCGTCTCCAGCTGAGATGTAGTTAATATTTACTACGCAGTCTAACATATCCGACTGACCCATTTTTTTGACATTATAATCTGGATCTACAATTACGGAGTCACTTAATAAGGACGAGGTTGAACTGAGAAGCTTTGATGAGTTTTTAGGTAGCATCTCTCCACCAGCCCCCAGTTTCACCAAATTTTTAATGCCATGTCCTAAAACATCTACAGTGATTTTCCTTATGGCCACATCTATCTGACCGTTATTAGACATCAATATTGATAAACTCTTTGGGCCACTGTTTACTAAAGATGCTGTAATATCAACCTGCTTACTCCATACTAATTTATCAAGTACGAAGGTTGTAGCTGACGCAACTATAGCTGCTGCTGCTAAAAGTTCAGATATGAAAGTGACCGATTTTGATAATCGACTCATAAATGTTCCCCTTGAATTAAAAGCCCCTTAATATCATGAGGCTTATTAATCAATCAATATATTTGATGTGATACATCCTGCCATTTACTCAAAGGGTAATTGCGTAGTTTCTTTTTATGATTCTTGCCTTTCCCTTACTGCCTGACGCAGCATGCGGATGTTTGACCAGCAATCACGGTCGGTCTGCTCCACCAGCGCGATAAATTCCTGAACTGTACACGGCCTGTCCTGGCGAACGTCAATCAGCACCGCTGAGAATCGTTGCATCTGCTCGATTGCCAGCTCTGAATCGTCGTACTGCTCGGTAACCCACAGCTTCAGTTCGAGATCATCCTGGTGCTGCTTGATAAGACGAACGGCGCTGGCAATAGTCTCTGCTGGCACTGTCACACAGGTAGGGTTTTCAACGGAGTCTGCCGCCCACGTATGCGCCCACTTGGATTCGCTGTATGTGTACTCAGCTTTCATTTTGAACGCGGCAATAACGCACGCCCACACCTCCACGCCGCTTTGCTCAAGGATTTCGTGCTTCAGCAATGGCAGGTCATCACCATCACTGTTCTCTGTTTTGGCCGGTGCCGGTTGTTCACTAACTGATTGGGTGACGCCGTAGTGCTCTTTAGCGATCAGAACAATGTCCATCAGCTCAGCCGCCTGCAGGTCAGTTTCAAACGTCAGCGTGATGCGAGAACCTTCCTCGCCCTGCTCGGCCTGGCAATGCTTAGCAATCAGCTCTGCCAGCTTGCGTGCCTGTGCTGCACTGAACTGCGGCATAGCATCGGTTTTGGTCAGCTTCTTCTTGCCAGCTGCTTTGGCCTTCTGCATCTGCTCCTGTGCTACTGATGATGCTTTCACGCCATGCTCACGCTGCAGGGCTACTGCTGTGGTTGCGGCCACTTCGCCGGACTTCACCATCTCAATAAGAGGTTCGCCAACGGTCAGCAGCTGCAGGTGCTGTTCAACGTCGGTGATCGAGCGTTTCACCTTGGCAGCGATCTCAGCTGGCTCTAAGCCCTGATTAACGAGGCGCTGATAGGCTGCTGCACGTTCCAGCGGCAATAGAGCACGGCCCTGGCTGCTGGTGACCATGAACGCCACGCTGTCCGCCTCACTGCCCACGAAGTCCTTACACTCCAGGCGCAGCGTATAGCCCGCTTCCTGAGCCAGCTTCGCACCGTAATAGCGGTGATGGCCATCGATGATCTTAATGCCCTTTTCGGTGACCTTAACAGCCAGCGAAGGCACATGCTCACCAGCGATAAAGGCATCGCGGAACTCCTCGACATGGGTCTGATCGATATCACGAATGTTGTAATTAGTTTCGACATACAGCTCATTAACGCCCAGCAGGTAGGTTTTGCGGGTGGTGATATCGGTATCGCTATTTTTCTTGTCGTCGTAAATGCGCGCTAATGTGCTCATGCTGTGGTCAGCTCCCATGTCAGGACAATAATCAGGGCGGCAATCATCACCGCTGCGGTGCGGATGGCCTGGTAGAAAATCTCATTGCGTTGGTAGTGGCTCTTCAGGTGCGCTTTCATTGGCGATCCTCACTCAGGAAGCTTTCGCCAATACGGCCTGTATCAAGCCCGCCATAGCTGCCACAGTTAAGCGAGCCTCTTGCGGCACAACGGTCGCAGTTCTCTTTGGCTTCATTGCGGGATGCATCGAACCGGGCCACCAGCATCGCTTCACGCCAGACCTGTGCAGCACGCAGCCAGAACCCTTTAGCCTCCAGTTCGGTAGCCTGCTTCGCCAGCTGGCGATGCTTTTCGCTCTCTTCGGGCACCGGCGCGGTGTTGATCGAATAACTCCAGTCGCTGGCACGCTTGAGAGTCCCTCTGGTAAACAACGGTTTTATAAAGCGCTTCACTGAAGCCTCATGCAGGCCAGTGAGCTTGCAGAGTTCTCGAACCTTCAGCGGACCATTGCGGGTAATCAGTTCAAGAATTTTTGATTCATGGTTGATCATGATTTTCTCCCCTTATGCCCCGCGAAAGCCGTCAGGTATCGCGTAGTCCATTGATGAGATGGCCATAACATCACGCTGCCACTTACCGTTGACACATTTCGGACGGCCAGCCTTGTCCCATTTCTGAGCGGAACCCAGATAGCTTGGGAACTTACCCTGGCGGAAAATGGTTTCCGGTCGAACGTACTCCCGCATTTTTGGGTCTTCACCCCACTTCGCGATTGAGTAATCCACAGTGAGGATCAGTTCATCAGCAGTGAAATCTTCAGCCAGGCGGCCGCGAATCGGTGCCAGTGAAGTCTTTGATTTCTGAAAACGCAGGCCAGTTGCACGGTTCAGGTGTTCCAATACGCTGAAAGCAGCCTGATTTGCATCAGGGGCATGGTCGGGTTGCATCGCAACCTGACAAGAAGGGGTTGTTGTAATCTCTGTAGTATTCTCTGTTGTAATCTCTGTAAGAGTGGGACAAATTGACCCGATGGATTGGGACAACTTGACCTTATCCATAGGGACAGATTGACCTTTTCGATCAGGACAATTTGTCTCTCTCGATAGGGACAAATTGTCCCTATCGGTCAGTAAAGGGCTTGCGTAGTTAATAGCGTAATAATTAGTCTGGTCGTGCTGCTTCTTTTTAAGCTGCTCAACATAAATCAGACCCATTTTTCTTAATGAAGAAACCGTTCTTTGTATCGTCTTGCCGGTCCACCATGGAAACTGCTCATTCCAGGCGTTAATGCTGTTATAAACCCAGCGTTTGCCGTCATATTCGACGCCGGATGTAGTGTCTTCCAGCCAATAACAAATCTGCTGCAGCACAATTGCCTCATTCAGACCAATGCGCTGGGCAAGCTCAGGGCTTATCACCAATGGTTTAACTTTCAGAAGTAGGCTCATGAATTACTTCGACCTCCCTGAAATACTGCTTGAACCGTTCGAGAGAACTGAAGCACTCACCATGCTTGTAGTTGTCACGCAGGTAGATAACCCGGTCGTTCTCTGGCTCCCATCGAATGACCCGCACAGGGAGACCGCGCTTATCACGGAAGATTCGGTCGAGTTCACGCATTCGGTCGCCCTCATTCGCTGGTTGGCATTGCCCACAGCCCAGTCAACAAAGCTGTGGTTAACTTCTTCGCTGATGCCTGGTACATTAAGCACATACCGCAGCGGCTCACTGCAGAGACGTCCACCAGCTGAAGGAAGGCAACGGAATTGCGGTAACCCTGATAATCTGATTAAATTGATCACGCGATTAGTTCTCCACACACGTTGATTTAGTCGCATCGAACGCCGCGGGCTGCAATCCTGCGGCGTTCACCTTTTCTGGCGGGCAAAAAACCCGATAAAGCAGCGTCAGATGTTCCTGCCACTTAGCCATGACCTGATAGCTGTTCTCTTCAATTTGCTCACGCTCCGCCGCATCAATCACACCATCAGCTGTTGCTTTGCGGATGTACGCAGAGTGCTTGCCAATCCACTCAACTGACTCCATCAGTCGCTGATTGATATCCGCGTTATCAACATCCTCAATGTCCACCAGCGGAACGTTGACGCTGTTTGACTGGCGGGATACGGCGTTAGCGATGTACTTTGTGCCGCTTGCCTGCTGCAGAACCATCGCCCAGCCCATTGGGAAAATCTGATCGCCATTGGTACGAAGACGGTTGAACAATGCATCTTCAGTCACGCCCAGCCATTCAGCTGCTTCTGCATACCCGCCCGGTAAACTTGAAATAGTCTTCTTGATTGCTGCCACCAGCCATGCCGGTTGCTTCTCTACTTGCCAATGCTTTTGATCCACGGTAGTCCCCTGCTTTCTGTGGTTATCTTTACGAAGCGTTTGAAGTAGGCTTGTCGTAAAGGGACGGTTGGAATTTGAGTTTGCCTTTAGTGCGGAAGGCAGCTTCGGCGGCACGGCCTTTTGGAATTAAACCGCCCGGACGCTTTCGCCACTGATAAAAGGCTTCTGGTGAAACATTGAAAAAGGCTGCCGCCTTGTTTGGCGTACCGAAAAACTTCTCTAAATCACTGGTAGTCATAATGGCCCCCCTAAGAATTCTTAGATAGTATTTTCTAAATTAACTTTGGTCAATAAAAACTAAGATAACTTAGTTACTTTTCATTTAGGGGATTTACTGTGAGCTCTCTTGGGGGGCGCGTTAGGGCGCTACGCATGGAAAAAAGGCTGACGCAGGGTCAGCTCGGTAAGGCAGTTGGCGTTTCGGACGTGACCGTAGGCTATTGGGAGCGCGATCAGAATACACCCGGAGGCTTGAAGCTTTCTAAGTTAGCTTCTGCGTTAGGTGTAAGCGAAACGTATTTATTGTACGGTAAGGAAGATGAATCAAACATTGCGCCAGCGCCTATCGGCAGCATGAAGGTTCCAGTAATAAGCTATGTGCAAGCTGGAGTCTGGAGCCCTGAATGTGATGCGCGCAATTTAGAAGGGAATATTGATTACGTGTTTAGCACTGGTAACTTCTCACAGGGAACGTTTGCCATAAAAATCAAGGGCAAGTCGATGGAGCCAGATTTTGTTGAAGGTGACCTTATCCTTATCGATCCAGAACTTAGCCCTCAGCCTGGCGATTATGTAGTGGCTAAAAATGGCGAAGACGAAGCGACCTTTAAAAAGTACCGAGCCAGAGGTGTAACTGAAGACGGCAAGGAAATTTTTGAGCTTGTTCCTCTAAATGAAGACTTTGCTGTACGCAGTTCAGCCAAAGAAAAATTTAATATCATTGGCGTTCTCGTCGAACATCGTCGCCTTATGAGGCGTTAAACATATAAAAAAATTTGGAGCCTAAATTTATTTAGGCTTTTTTCTTGACCTCAAATCTAAGTTATATTAGATTAATTACAGATTACTTAGCCGCGCTTGCAGGCGCCGTTTTTAAAAGTGTGTGGAGAGGCAATGAAAATGATCAAGAACATGTCGAGCACAACGGTCCGGGACCTGATTACCTTTTTGAGGCTCTTCCCAGATGCTGATGTTGTCTGTTGTGGTGATGCCGGTGTGGTGAGTGTGCAGTGTGATGTAGGAAACGTGGTTCGCGGACCAGCGTTTTAAGAGTACGGAATTGCTGTGTTGGCGGTTACTCATGAAAGTTTGTTTAACCGCCCTTTTTCACAACGGTGAGAGCATTTCTCTGTGGCGAAGGAAACTCCAGAAGACCTCCCTGAACCGATTAATGCTCTCAGCCGTTGTGGTGAATGCGGCCAGCGCGCGCTGAAGACTGACAAAGATTGCACACAGTCTAAGAGTTTCCGCTCTGGTTTTTGTCAGTCTGACCAGAACACCGGGAGGCACCCGGCACCGCAGCAACCTTTCAAGTGTGTGGAGTAATCGGGCTGTGGGTTATTGCAGTAACCCACCAGCCAACTTAAACGAATCCCAAAAGTTTTTATTGCCATCACTGGCAAGGGATTCATGCAACCAAAAATCGTGTGTGGAGAATTTCAAGGAAAAGCCGAACGACCATATAACCGTAGGCATCATCACCCTGCCCTATAGCCATATCCTGAACGGCTGGATATTGCCTGACGGCTCTGTAGTCACCAATCCAATTAAGGCGCAGAACGAAGCTGAGCGCCTTAACAGCACCATCACCATTCACTGAGGGCGATGACATGCATCATTTCAAATCGAATAAAGAAGTCGTCGCTGCCGGCCACCAGTTCGCTAAGAACATCGGGATGGATACTCCTCTGATGGTCGTGAGTTGCACCTCCGGGCGGATATCAAGGAGGCGAAATGAAGCCTGATGCCATGCGCCACGCTCCCCAAATCACTGATGAAATAATCATGACCGCATTCGAAGGAACCAATTTCGGGCGCACTGATTATCGGGCATTCTTGGGTTACAGCGTGCTGAAGAAGGCGTGCCATTGGCATTGTGGCCATACCATCACGACAATCATGGTTGAGCTGGGGCTTATTACCCCGAAAGATCAACGAGTGACAAAGCTCGGTCGGATGTTCCTGTCAGATTGCTACGATGACCCAATGCGTATTAAGTCAGTGCCCGCCGCTCACCGGGTGCCAGAGGGATGGAAACTGGTGCCGGTTGAGATTACACAGGAAATGGTAGACGCCAATTTTGAGGGTGTCTGTATTGGTGGGATTCAGGCCGGTTATCGCGCCATGCTGGCAGCAGCGCCGGAGGTGGAGTGATGGAACAGCCAATCCTCGATATGTGCTGTGGCTCCCGGATGTTCTGGCTGGATAAGACTGATTCTCGGGCCTTATTCACCGACATCCGTAATGAGCAGCACACGCTTTGTGATGGGCGAAACCTGCACATCAACCCGGATGTAATCGCCGATTTTCGCGCCCTACCGTTCCCTGACTGCAGCTTCGCACAGGTGGTGTTTGATCCACCCCACTTGGACCGCGCTGGAGAGAACGGCTGGATGCGGAAAAAGTACGGTGCGCTGGATAAGCAGAGCTGGCGTGATGATATCCGAGCCGGTTTCAATGAGGCATTTCGGGTTTTGCGGCCACACGGCACTCTGATTTTTAAATGGAATGAGACACAGATACCGGTCAGCCAGGTTATCGCTCTCACGGAACAGAAGCCAACAATCTGGCAACGCACTGGTAAAGGAGACAAAACCCATTGGATTCTCTTTCTGAAGGATGGTGAGTGATATCTACCAAGGCAGATTTGCAAGCCAAGGTTGTTGAGCTGGAAAAGGATAATCAGGCTTTAAAAAAACTTCTGGCGCGGGCTGAACGCGAGTTGAATGACAAGCTTTATCCCGAAGAACTGCCACCCTTGCCAGTCCCTTACCTCATTACTTGTCAGATGAAGTATTACCGGATGCCGTGGGAGCCATTCTGGTGTTACGAACATCTTCAATGGTGCGATGAGTTGGATAGCAGCTTTCCATATTCAATGGCTGACAACTCATGCCCTGTTTGTAGAGGTGCTGAATGATGGCAATGTCCCCCGCCGAACGCAAAGCCGCACAGCGTGCCAGACAGGCCACTGCCGGTGGTAAAAAGCTGGAGCTGGCGCTGGATAGTCAGGAACTGGAGATGCTGGCGCAGAACTGCGCCGCACGCCGCCCCGGTCGTGAACCGTATGAGCTGAACGAGTACATAGCGTTGCTCATCCGCAAAGATGCCGCTGAACTGGCGCAGCAGATTGAAGCGCTGGCACAGCAGCAATGCGGTAAGTGTGGCGATCAGCTGCCGGTGCAGTCCTGCCCTTGCAAGGGTGAAGCGGCGTGCTGGTCCACCAGAGGCTGGCATAAGCTGAAATTGAATATCAATACGCCGTGACATGTCACGGCTGACAACCCTGATGCAGCAGGAATGTGTGGAGAATTAATTATGTCTGAGCATGGCAATGAAATTATTTCTGATACAGATATCGAAAAAATAACCGGATATAAAATCCCGTCTAAACAATGTCAGTGCCTTAAACAGGCCGGGATATTCTTCGTGGTCCGCCGTGATGGCCGCCCCAGAACTACATGGCAGCATTTCAATGACCCCATCTCATCAAGAAAAGCCCCAGAAACTAATCAACATGAACCCAACTTTGGAGCATTAGATTAATGGCACGCGTTCGTAAAAACGCTGCAGATGCCTGGATGCCGCCTCGCGTTTATCGAGGCAGGTCAGCCTATGAGTTCCATCCTAAAAACGGGGGTGCTATACGCCTCTGTGCGCTGGATGCAGCTCAGTCTACAGTGTGGTCGGCATATGAGGCGCTGATCAACGAGATACCTGATGACAGGCTGCTGGCGTCATTAGCTGAGCGGTTTTTCAGATCGGCTGATTTTTTCGAACTGGCACGCGAAACGCAGCGGGATTACCTCAAATATTCAAAAAATGTTTTAGCTGTTTTTGGTGCCATGCCCTCTGATGCAATCCGGCCTGAACACGTCAGAAAGTACATGGACAAACGCGGATTAAAAAGCCGGGTACAGGCCAACCGGGAAAAGGCGTTTATGTCTCGCATGTACCGCTGGGGCTATGAGCGTGGCATGGTCAAAGGTAATCCGACCAAGGGAGTTAAGAAATTCAAGGAGACGTCCAGAGATCGGTATGTGACCGATGCAGAGTATCAGGCGCTCTATTCATGTGCGCCGGACATTGTGAAAATCGCTATGGAACTGGCTTACCTTACCTGCTCCCGTCAGGGTGATGTTCTTGCAATGAAAAAGAGCCAGATCATGGAGGAAGGGATACTGATTAAACAGAGTAAAACCAGTGTGGCTCAGATTAAAGCTTGGTCGCCACGGTTTGCTGCAGCAATCAAAATGGCAGCTGCATTACCACTTAAGCCAGGTATGAGCAGTATTTTCATCATCCACCAGCCTAACGGTTCTGGATACACGCGGGACGGGTTTAACAGTCGGTGGAGTGCAGCCCGTGAAGCGGCAAAGCTCAAATTCCCAGAGCTACTTTTTGATTTCACATTCCATGATTTGAAGGCGAAAGGGGTTTCTGATCTGGAGGGAGATTTGTACGAGAAGAGAGCTATAACGGGACATAAGAACGTTGAGCAGACTGCGGCTTATGACAGGAAAATAGTTGTTGTCCCTGTAGTTGGCGGACAGGCGAAGGGGAAAAATTATTAGGAAGGGATATTAGGAAACTTAATTTAGCCACAAAAAAACCGCCTCTGAAGGGCGGTCATACGACACTGCTTATCATTGATTTTATTGGTAATTCGATATGGTGCCCGGGGCGGGACTTGAACCCGCACAGCCTTACAGCCGAGGGATTTTAAATCCCTTGTGTCTACCGATTTCAC
>Ga0308162_1000953_pt1 | contig 26234 bp, 30 predicted proteins | sample PhySR2_FD_201370 | JGI IMG/M metagenome (GOLD analysis project Ga0308162, IMG submission 201370) | Phyllosphere microbial communities from UC Gill Tract Community Farm, Albany, California, United States - DLSLS.R2 | ecosystem: Host-associated > Plants > Phyllosphere > Unclassified | place: USA... | reverse complement strand
TTTCATGCGGCTTTATACCTTATTTCACCCGCTTTTCGTATCACTTTGCGATGATGGAAAACATTGGCAATGACTGAACAAAGTATCCGATTCTACCCTGGAAAGTCGCTTTGTGGGGATGAACCTTGATGACCTACGATTTTGACCTTTGTTTTATCATAAACAATGGATTAGGGGGCAGTGCAGGGCAGTTTTATCTGCCAGAGAGACGCGTTGTCGTGTATCAGCCCGGCGGGCGGGGATTTCGTGTCAAAAAATGTGCCTGAATACAGGCTAGTGGGAGCTTCAGGGCCGAAATCCTGCAAACAGAATTTCGGCCTGCCTGCGGGATTACTTCAGGCCTTTAAGCACGTTAACCGTACTTTCAATGTCGATCTCATCTTCGGAGAAGATCAGTGTCGTGCCCTGGAAAGTGGTGACCGCCAGCTTTTTCAGTGAGCGCATCTCACTGGCGTTCGGGTCAGACTTCGGACGGATGTTATTCAGCAACAGACCCACTGACAGCACAGCGTTCTCTTTGTCGACACCGGCATCGACCGGGACTTCTTCGTTGTAGACCAGGTAAGATTTAATCGAGGTAATCTTCAGCCGCTCGCCTGCGATATAGATATATTTGCTGGTTGGCGCGACTTTCACTGCATAGGCGGATAAGCCTTTGTTGTTGGTGGTGGGTTCAAACGTCACCGTTGCATCTTTCTTTATCAGATCAGGATTGGCGACCTTAATCACATGAAAATAGCGGTTATCACCGTTTTCATCTTTGATAAAGCCAAAACCTTTATCTTCAAACCAGGTTGTGATCGTTCCGTTCATCGCCATTTTTGCCTGCTTAATCTACTCAGTTTTTTACAGCGCGTAGTGTAAATCACAATACCTGCGCAGACTATGCCTTTGGGGACAGCCCGGAGAATAATTTCAGCTCTTCAAAACACGCCTAAGGCAGTGCACAGCACTCTTTTGAGTGGTGCTCTGCTTATGTTACTCGTTACCCCACTGGTTCAGGAACGAAGCGATCTCATCGATGCGTGCTTCATCGATCGCGGCTTCGCGTGCCATTTCCTGTTGCGACTCCTCACTGATCTCTTCGTTGTTCGTCAGACAGGTAATCAGTAGCTGAAAATAGCGTGCCAGGGCATCACGCTCGGTCTCACTGACCGGTTTAGTCGTTTCGGTCGCATATTCATCAGCAATGTCATAATACTTAAGGGGAATATCGTTATTCATTTGGTCACTCTCTGAGTAAACGCCTGTGATCGCGGTAGCCTGTCTCATCAGGCCTGATAAGCGGATGATTATTTCTTTTTTTTCTCTTCTTTGCAAAGGTCGGTTAAAGCAGGAAACTATCCTGTGCCATCTGATGCAATTGTGTTCTGAACAGCGAAATATCGTGCAGTTGTGCACGATAAAATGTTGACTCACTCCGGGAAGCAGGGTGAAGACATCTCGCAGTTTAGAGGAGGTGGCATATCGACAAAGCACAGTATTTAGCTCTTCTATATAACCATCGCTAAACAACCAGAATGTAATAGAGAATAGCCATCTTTTGCAGGGTTAATAATTTTAAAAATAAAAAATTCTTGTATTATACATGCAGATACTTTTCCTCTACGCATATTGATATGTGGACAACGCTACGGGCATGGGACGGAAAGCACTGTTTATAGATGAGGGTTCGTCGGGTAAAACGATGTTAGTCGCGGTCAGGAATCGTACTGGAACAGTTTGGGCGCTTCGTATTTTTGTCTATCGTAATCGGACGCTGTCCGAAAAATGGGGAAGATAGAAATTCCTCCTCCCTGGTCGGGCAAGCTGTAGAAGGGCGGATGATTTTGTTGCTGTCTCTACGCGAGAGTGGCAAGTTTATCCGGATACGTCTTTTACAATATTTCCGTTTTCTTTCATACGATATATGCCACCGCTATTAATAAATGAAATTCCCATGTTTTTGCTGTGATTTACTGAAAAAACCCTGTATTTATCAATGCAGTTTAGCGGCGGCGGCATATCGTCAAAGCATAATCTGTCGTATCCATCCGTTTCTTTATAGCCATCGCTGAATAGCCAGAAAATCACAGTAAAATCACCATCTTTTTCTGATTGGGGGATGTCATGTTTTTCTTTCAACATCTTCTTGTTTTTCAGCCACCAGTTTATTTTACCTTTATCAGTAAATGGGAAATTTCTTACCAAAACAGCACTGGAACCATGGCCTCTATGATGTACCGCGATAATCTCTACCGGACGCAGCGATAACCAGAGGCAATAGCCGAAAATCCCCACCGCAACCAATATAAGGACACAAAACGTTTTCTTACTTTTTGCTTTCATTGCGGTTTCCCTTAACCTCTATAGTGGCTTCCATATTGGTCATGTATGGCTTAAAGCCAAACTGATTATATCGCTTGAGCACAAACCAGAGCCTAAAAAGCGGAACTGGTTGAACCTGAATTTGAAATATCACCAGCATCCAGGCCAACGTGATCCTGGACTTCATAATGCACCACCGCCCGGTAACGGTCATTATGAACCTGTAACGATTCTATAGTGATCTGTGTTGCCCAGGTGTCGTGGACAGTTATACGCATGCTGTTAAAGTTATCCTGGAAGCGATCTGATTTTGCGACGGTTTTTCGCATGGCTGGTGCAAGCCGTGGAAAAGGGATAGTGTTATTGCTACTTCCAGACGAGGGGAGTCATTATTTATATCTGGTTTTAACCATCTCGCCACTTTCTTTCACCCGATATATTCCATCATCGGCCCAAAAAGCCATTCCACTTTTTTTTCCATGTTTAACAAGCATGAAAGAGTTTTTATCAATACAGTTTATTGGTGGTTTCATATCTTTAAAACAAAGCCTGTCGTAACCATCATCTTCTTTGTAACCATCTCCGAAATCCCAAAAGATGACAGTATAGGAACCGTCTGGATCGGATTTTGGGATGCCGTATTTTTCTTTAAACATACCCTTGTTTTGGAACCACCAGTTTATTTTCTGTTTATCAGTGAAAGGAAATGTTTTAACTAAAACAGAACTAAAAGTGCCATTATCATGCACAGCAATAATTTTAACCGGGCGTGGGTATATCCCGGCAGTGTAAGCAACTAATGCGCAGGCAGCTAAAAATAGGATTAATAACTTTGTTTTATTCTTGACCATCATTACGTTCCCCAGAAATTTCAATAGTAGCCTCAATATTCGTCATGAAAGGCTTGAAATCAAACTGATTATAACGCTGGAGCACAAACCAGATACGGAAAAAACGAAACTGGTTAAATCTGAGTTTTGAAATATCGTCTATATCAAGCCCAAAGTGATCCTGCATTTTGTAATGTAGAACTGCACGGTAGCCGCTCTTAGAGCCTCTTTTTTATCCGTCGGAATGCAGCGTTGTTTCCAGTTAATGCTGTTTTTAAGTACATTTTTCAACAAAATAAGAGTGCTGTTTCTTGTCCTGTCATTGAGAATATGCTCCTTCAAAGCATTGTTCAGGTACATATTGCTGAAGCACGAACCATTGCCATTTTGCATATGGGTGATCATCTTTTCGATCAGGTGCTTGTACGGACCATAAACCGAGAACAAGCGCGATAACTCGCGGAATTCATCAAATAGGAGTGCAGCGCACTGCTGGCGGGTAATTTTCTCACCCTCTCCACGGGCGCCATAAAACATAGACTGTGGCTGAGTGAACGGGGTGATTTTCGCCAGGGTGTAAGGATTGGCTCTGGTGGAGATATCCAGCAAATGAAAATTCGCTTTTAACTGTGATTCTGATAAATCACCGCAGCGCATATCTTTAGCGTAGTAGTCGTCCATCCAGTTTTGCGTAGTAAATATCGTGCAGGGAAATTGTAATGCGGCCATTGGTATACATTCCTTGTAAGTAATCCCTTTGGGTATTCACAGGAATAATACGCTGACAGGCTGACATGTAAACACTGAGCTTTCTGTTTTGCCCAAATTAGAGAACCAGCGGCGGTAGCTGTTTGAAGGTGCTGACTAATCCTTCTCCCCAGCCTTTACGGATAGTCGTAAAGTACGGGTGGTCTTCGGTAATGCGGTATTGCCGGGCATCGCTGTAGCTATCAGAAGGGTAGAGCATGACGTCGAGCGGCAGGCCAACGGACAGATTGCTGCGCAGAGTCGAATCCAGCGAAATCAGTGCGCATTGCATCGCTTGCTCCAGAGACATGTCGTAGTGGAGTACCCGGTCAATGATCGGTTTGCCGTACTTGCTTTCACCAATCTGGAAATAGGGCGTATCGCGGGTGGCTTCGATGAAATTACCCTGTGGGTAAATATGGAACAGACCAATTTCATCCCCGTTGATTTGCCCGCCGAGCAGCAGGTTGCAACTGAAGTCTGTCGTGCTGCCATTTTGTTGTGCTTCACTGTCTCGCTGGATTACCTCACGAACCGTCTCGCCTATCAGAGAAGCGGCCTCATAGAGGCTGGAGGCATTCAGCAGATTGGGACAGTCGGCATTCCTGCTGCGGTGTCGCAGCAGACTGATAATACTTTGAGTGGTCGCCAGATTACCGGCAGTCTGAAGCACCAGCGTACGATCGCCGTCCTGATGAAATACATGCAGTTTTCGGAAGGTGGAAATATGATCCACGCCAGCATTAGTACGTGAATCGGATGCAAAGACCAGCCCGGATGACAGGCGCATGGCCACACAATAGGTCATACCACACTTCCCTCAAAAAAAGATTTGCACGCTATAAGCGTGCATGAAGTTTTCACCATCAGCAAGTCGCTACAGGCCAATTTACATCATTTGTACGGCAGCAATCGCGCACATATCTTCGTATCCCCCGCCAATCCGTAAACCACGCACCGGACAGGCATCCAGATAATCAATCCCGACGGCAAGCTTAAGGTGTTGATCAGGCATACGGGTATTATTGGTGATATCAAAGCAGTGCCAGCGGTCTTCCATCCAGACTTCGGCCCAGGCATGGGTCGCGACATGGAGAGAATCTTTGCTGTGCAGGTAACCGCTGACATAGCGTGCCGGTATATTCAGGCTACGACAGCAGCTCAGAAAGACATGAGTATGATCCTGGCACACTCCGCTACCCGCGGCGAAAGCCTCTGCGGCACTGTCGGTCACAAGGGTAGAACCGGGGGTGTAAGGCATCCTGAGCAGCAGATCTGCCATCAGGTTTTCCAGGGCGGCCAGAATCGCCTGGGGCTGATAATAGCGCAGGGCAAAAGCCTGAATCGCCGCATCGGGCTGGGTCAGCGGACTGTGGCGCAGGAAGACCAGCGGTGATAAATGCCCCTGAGCCTGATCTTCAATGCCGTGTTCAATCTCCACCACGCCGTGTGCCTGAATAGTGATGGACTCATGGGGTTCATCGAGAGTCAGCACATGCATGATGTTGCCATAGGCATCGGTGGTACACACCGCCTTATCCGGCAAGGTCAGTTCCCAGGAGAGTATGCGTTGATGAGGTGATTCCTGAGGCGTCAGTCGCAGGTACTGAATACTCCGTTGCACCGGCTGGTCGTAGCGGTAGTGCGTGTTGTGCTCAATGCTAAGTTTCATTGCGCCTCCAGATACGTGTGATGAATACTTTCGGCGATCTCGTTTACCTGGGCGAGAAAGGTTTCCAGCCAGTTGTTCAGCCCGATTCTGCTCAGTTCTTTCATGGAACTGAAGCGCAGTTCTGCGTGCAGGATATGCGCCAGTCGGCGTGGCTGGTTTGCACGGCCACCAATCAGCTCCAGTTGCTGAACCATATCGTTGATACACGCCAGCAACGAACGCGGCAGCTCGTTGCGCAGGATCATCAGCTCGGCGATGGTCTCCCGGCTCAGGGGCTGCTTGTAAATACTATGGTAGGCTTCGCGCGCGCTTACCGCCTGCAGCAGGGTGTCCATGCGGTAATATTCGCGCACCGGGTCGTCATCAATGTCCATCAGTCTGTTTTTCACCTCCAGCAGACGGGCGGTGCCATCAGCCCGCTCCAGCAGCGTCCCGAGACGGATAAAGTGCATCGCGTCGCTGCGGAGCAGGGTACCGAACATGGCACCGCGAAACAGATGAGATCGCTCTTTCACCCAGTCAAAGAAGGCGTCGGCACCGTCTGAGCCGATGCCCTGACGGCGTATCGATTTCATCCCGATCCAGGTGGCATTGATACATTCCCAGACTTCGGATGAGAGGCTGCCACGTACCGCATGGGCGTTGTTCCAGCCCATCTGCAGGCAACTGAAGATGCTGCTGTCATTCCGGTTATCAAGAGCGAAAAAACTGACCAGATTGGGCATCGTCAGTGTCGGGTAGGTTTCAGCATACAACTCGCTGGTGCTGGTCAGGTTGAGCGGTACCAGCAGATCATGCGTACCCCCGTTGCGGATGGGCATCATCGACAGCTTATTGGTGACGTCCAGCACCCGGGCGATATTTTCTGCCCGCTCCAGATAGCGGGCCATCCAATAGAGTTCACTGGCTGTCCGGCTCAGCATAGATCATCCTCCAGTACCCAGGTGTCCTTGGTTCCGCCGCCCTGTGACGAATTGACGACCAGCGATCCTTCCGTTAACGCGACGCGGGTCAGCCCGCCGGGCACCAGTCGAATCTCCGCGCCACTGAGCACAAAGGGTCGGAGGTCGATATGACGTGGTGCCAGGCCGTCGTTGACAAAAGTGGGACAGGTAGACAACGCCAGTGTGTTTTGCGCGATGTAATTTTGCGGACGCGCCAGCAACAGGTCACGGAAGTGGGCGAGCTCAGCTTTACTCGCAGCGGGGCCGATCAACATGCCGTAACCGCCAGCGCCGTGAACCTCTTTCACGACCATTTTTTCGAGGTTGGCCAGCACATACGACAGCTCATTTTTATGCCTGCATTGCCAGGTTGGCACGTTGTTGAGGATCGGTTCTTCATGCAGATAAAAGCGCACCATATCCGGAACATAGGGATAGATAGATTTGTCATCAGCCACGCCCGTGCCGATGGCATTGGCCAGGACGACGTTGCCAGCCCGGTAAACTGACAGCAGCCCCGGTACGCCGAGCATGGAGTCCGGGCGGAATGCCAGCGGATCGAGGAAGGCGTCGTCAACCCGACGATAGATCACATGTATTCTGCATGGCCCGGCAGTCGTGCGCATGAACAGCATGCCATCCTTAACGAACAGATCGGCGCTCTCAACCAGCTCAACGCCCATTTGCTGAGCCAGGAAACTGTGTTCGAAGTAAGCGCTGTTAAAGCGGCCTGGGGTCAATACCACCACGGTGGGATCGTTGATGGGTGAGCTTTCGCGAAGCGTCTGTAGCAGATGCGATGGATAGCGTTCTACAGGAGCAATGCGCTGCTGTGCAAACAGTTCCGGATAGAGCCGCATCATCATCTTACGGTTCTCCAGCATATAGGAGACGCCGGAGGGGGTACGCAGGTTATCTTCCAGAACGTAATAGTCGCCATCACTGTTGCGTACCATATCCACGCCGACGATATGTGCATAGATATCACGATGGAGATCAACGCCCTGCATACAGGGTTGATATTGTTCGTTAGCCAGAACCTGTTCTGCCGGAATGATCCCTGCCTTCAGAATATGTTGTTCATGGTAGATATCGTAGAGAAAGGCATTGAGCGCCTGTACACGCTGGCGAATACCAGCATCGAGCATGGCCCATTCGGCGGCCGGGATAATACGTGGCACACTGTCGAACGGGATCAACCGTTCTGCACCACTATCGTCATCGTAGACATTGAACGTAATCCCTACCCGGTGAAAAAGAAGGGCGGCTTCTTCCCGCTTGCGCTGTACAGCCTGATGATCAGCCTGTTGCAGCCATTGCCAGTAGGCGGCGTAGTGGTCACGGTGTTCACCTTCAGCCAGAAGCATCTCATCAAAAAAGGGTGAAGCGGAGAGATTGATATTCAGCATCGTCACCTCGCAGACGTTAAAGGCTGTCAATCTAGCCAAGCATAAAGTGTGCCAGCATCAAAAGAAGCGAAACGGCGCAAAGCCGTCCTGCTGCCAGGTCAGGCGCCCTGTTTTGGTGCGGGCTCAGCGCCGGCGTGTCTTAATATGGCGCTTTAAGTCGTGGTGAACAAAAAAGCGGTTCACGGCCTATGGCCACCTGGCTGGCGAAGTTCCTGCAAATAAGTGCTGACACTGAATCCGCAGCGGGTGATTTTTGGTTTGTATGGTACCCATGCCGTAAAGATTGTCCGGTATTCTGTCGAGTTTTGATGAGCTTTTTCTCATGGTTGGTGCAAGCTTTGGAAAAGGGATGGTTTCATTGCCATTTCCAGATGAGAGAGGCAATTATTTATATCTTGTTTTAACCATCTCGCCACTTTCTTTCACCCGACATATTCCATCATCGACCCAAAAAGCCGTTCCAGTGTTTTTACCCTGTTTAACGAACATGAAAGAGTCTTTATCAATACAATTTTTTGGTGGGTTGATATCTTTAAAACAAAGCCTGTCGTAACCATCATCTTCTTTGTAGCTATCTCCGAAATCCCAAAAATGATAGTAAAAAAACCATCTGAATCGGTTTTTGGGATGCCGTATTTTTCTTTAAACATATTTTTTTTGGAATTACCAGTTTATTTTCTCTTTGTCAGTGAAAGGAAACGTTTTAACTAAAAAAGAAATAAAACTGCTATTGTCATGTACAGCAATAACTTCCACTGGGCGTAGATATATCCGGATTGCGTAAGCGAGTAATGCTCAAGTAGCCAAAAAGAGGGTTTTGAATATCGTGCAGGGTAATTGTAATGGAGCCAATGACATACATTCCTTGTATAATCTTCCGTCGTGGTCTTCAAAGGGGATAGTCTCAGTGTTATTTTGTCACGTTACGTACAGGAGGTAGTAAGGTATGCTGTTACTTTGACTCATTTCTTACAATTACACCGTTTCTATTGATAGTGTATTCGCCACCGTCAACACCAAATGAAATGTTACTATTTTGGCTATTCCATATGGAAAAAATTATGTTCTTATCAATGCAATTCAACGGTGGTTGTATATCCTCAAAGCATCGTCTGTCGTATTTACCTTGCTCTTTATAGCCATCTGCAAAATCCCAGAAAACTATAGAGAAAAAACCATTTCTTCCAGGTTGTGGAATATCATATTTCTCCTTTAACATGCTCTTATTTTTTAGCCACCAGCTAATTTTACCTCTATCAGTAAACGGGAAGTTTCTTACCAGAACAGAGCTAAACTCTCCGTCTTTATGTACTGCGACAATCTCTACCGGACGCAGGGATAACCAAAGCCAGTAAACAGAAGATACACAGACAGCAAGGGTGACCAGGGCAATAGTTTTCTTGTTTTTTACTCTCACTTGCGGTCTCCAGTAATTTCTATGGTAGCATCCAGGTTGGTCATAAAGGGCTTGAAACCAAATTGGTTATACCGCTGTAATGCGTCCATTGGTATACATTCATTGTATAATCTTCCGAAGTTGTCTTCACCGGGGATAATAAGCAATGACATGCGCAAATGTTGATCATAGTTTGTCCTCTCCCGGACATCGATTGCTGATTCAGGGCCGGGAGAGAGTGGATGCTTTGTACCAATAACTCATTTAATCGGATTCGACTTTTATAATGTCGCCATTCTGGCCTAATCGGTAATTATCACCATCATATATAGTAAAAAAAATACCTCTATTTTTGCTATTAGTTACAGTAAATACAGCATCTTTTTCAATGCAGTTTTTTTTGCTTTTAATATCATTGAAACAGAATCTGTCATATTTCCCCTCCTCTTTATAACCCTCTCCAAACAACCAGACGGTAACTGAAAAAGAACCATCCTCCGCTGGGTTAGGAACATTATACTTTTCTTTAAAAATAGCTTTGTTTTTCATCCACCAACTTATTTTACCCTTATCGGTAAGTGGAGTGTTTTTAACCAAAATAGCACTAAAATTACTTTCTCTATGATGAACCGCAATAATCTCTACAGGACGCAGCGACAGCCAAAGCCAGTAGCCAAGAAACACACAGCCAGCCAGAAACAACAGCGCAATAGCTTTCTTATTTTTCATTTTAATTTATGGGTTCCGGTGATTTCTATGGTAGCTTCCATATTGGTCATAAAGGGCTTAAAACCAAAATGATTGTATCGCTGGAGCACGAACCAGATCCGGAAAAATCGGAACTGATTGAATCTGAATTTTGAAATATCGTCAACATCAAGGCCAAAGTGATCCTGGATTTTGTAATGCACCGCCGCGCGGTAACGGTCATTATTAACCTGTAGCGATTTTATAGTGATGTGTGTTGCCCAGGTATCATGCACGGTGATCCCCATGCCGTTGAAGTTATCCTGGAAACGGTCAAATTTAGGGAGTTTACCTTCAAGAATTGTTTCTTTAAGCCAGTGCGTTTCTTTTAATGGGTAATATTTTTCTTCCCAGTGAATTTTGTCATTTAAAGTCTCCTCCAGTCTCAAGCGAGTACTGTTTATGTATTATCCCTGAGAATATGCTCCTTCAAAGCACTGTCCGCATGCATACTGGTGAACTTTTTGCCATTACCGTATCGTGCAGGGAAATTGTAATTCGGCCATTGGTATACATTCCTTGTATAATTTTCCGTCATGGTCTTCACAGGGGATAATACGCAATGACGTGCGCAAATGTTAATCATATTATTTCCTCTCCCGGCCATCGATTGCTGATTCAGGACAGGGAGAGAGTGGATGCTTTACTGCAATAACCTGTCATTAGAAAAGGTTCAGATTTTCCTGTAATGAGTGGATATAGTATAACCTTCTTAACATTTTGCTACTTCTGCATAGCGGGTGCAAAGTTGGGAAGCCGGATAATTTTATTGCTGTCCTTACGCGAGGAAAGCGACTTTAATGAGATTCGACTTTAATAATTTCACCTTTCTGGCCTAAGCGATAATTATCACCATGGTATGCTGAGAAAGTTACACCAAAATTCCTGCTTTTATCTACGGAAAAAACGGCATCCTTTTCGATGCAATTTAATTTTGTTTTCATATCATAAAAACAAAGTCTGTCGTATTTTCCCTCTTCTTTGTAGCCGTCACCAAAATCCCAAAAAATAATAGTAAAATAACCTGAGGGTGATGGCTTAGGGATATCATACTTTTCTTTAAGCATATCTTTATTTTTTAGCCACCAGTTTGTTTTCCCCCTATCTGTCGACGGAAAATGCCTGACTAAGACATAGCTATGATTACCATTGTTATGAACTGCAACAATCTCAACCGGACGAAGTGATAGCCAAAGCCAGTAAGCCGATAATATGCAAACAGTTAATGTTAGTAAGGCAATTTTTTTCATATATTTTACGCTCACTTACGGTCTCCAGTAATTTCTATGATGGCTTCCATGTTGGTCATAAAGGGCTTAAAACCAAAATGATTGTATCGCTGGAGCACGAACCAGATCCGGAAAAATCGGAACTGGTTAAACTTAAACTTTGAAATATCGTCAACATCAAGGCCAAAGTGATCCTGGACTTTGTAATGCACTACCGCCCGGTAGCGATCATTATCAACCTGTAACGATTTTATAGTAATGTGTGTTGCCCAGGTGTCGTGGACAGTTATACCCATGCCGTTAAACTTATCCTGGAAGCGGTCAAATTTTGGGAGTTTTCCTTCGAAAATAGCTTTTCGCAACTCATCTTTATAATTTTCCAGATAATGCTTATTTTCCCAGTCAATATATTTTTTAATAGCCCCAGCCAACCTTAAACGAGTGCTGTTTGATGTATTATCTGCCAAAAGATGATCCTTTAAAGCACTGTCCAGATGCATACTGGTGAACGTTTTGCCATTACCGTACTGCATATGGGTGATCATCTTTTCGATCAGGTGTTTGTACGGACCATAAAAGGAGAACAGGCACGATAACTCGCGGAATTCATCAAACAGGATATTAGCGCACTGCTGGCGAGTAATTTTCTCACCCTCTCCACGGGCGCCATAAAACATAGACTGTGGCTGAGTGAATGGCGTAATTTTCGTCAAGGTGTAAGGGTGGGCTCTGGTGGAAACATCCACCAGTTGGTAATCAGATTTTAACTGTGCTTCGGTCAAATCGCCGCAGCGCATATCTCTGGCGCTGTAGGCGTCCATAGACTTTTGGGTTTTGAATATCGTGCAGGGAAATTGTAATGCGGCCATTGGTATACATTCCTTGTATAATCTTCCGTCGTGGTCTGCACAGAGAATAATACGCAATGAGGTGCGCAAATGTTAATCATATTGTGTCCTCTCCCGGCTATCGATTACTGATTCAGGACAGGGAAACAGTGGATGCTTTGTACCTGTAAATCGTTGTTAAAAATGGAGAAAACAGCATCCTTTTCGATGTGGTTTACTTTTTTTCATATCATAAAAGCAAAGTCTGTCGTATTTTCCTTCTTCTTTGTAGCCATCACCAAATCGCCAAAAAATATTAGTAACATAACCCGATAATATGCAAACAGGTAATGTGAGTAAGGCACTTTTTTCTTATATATTACGCTCACTTGCGGTCCCCAGTAATTTCTATGATGGCTTCCATATTGTTCATAAAGGGCTTAAAACCGAACTGTTTGTAGCGCTGAAGCACGAACCAGATACGAAAAAAAGCGGAACTGGTTGAACCTGATTTTTGAAATATCGTCAACATCAAGGCCAAAGCGATCCTGGACTGCACAACGATCTCCTCAGAGGACGTCGGAAGATCTCTAAAAGTGAAAGGTTTGTTTTGTCAGGGTTTTTATAAAATCACAGACACAAAAAATCCCGCATGGCTCGCATCGTGTGGACTTTCAGAACGTCGTTGAGAATTCTCTTCACCCTATTTTCGTGCAGTTTTATCCATTCAGTTTTCCTCCCCCCCCTTCAAATGTAAATCGGATTGATAATTGTTATCGTTTTCATTATTGTTTTTGCTTCTTCAGGGAAACGTAAAGGAATCGGAAGAAGATGAATTATCAGCAAAGAATATTTAAAGCGCTTTCCGGCAAAAAGATGGCTGCCGGATTAGCAGGTCTCGCGTTCGGTTTGATCAGTGTCGCGGCAGAGGCGGTTACCGTCACAGACGTGGCGGGGCGCACGGTCACCGTGCCGGATGATGTTCAGCGTGTGGTGCTCGGAGAAGGCCGGTTGTTCTTCGCCCTTTCGCTGCTTGAGGGCCAGAAACCGTTTGACCGTATCGTTGGCTGGCAGGGCGATTTCCGTAAGCTTGACCCGCAAACCTACGCCACGTATCGGGCGAAATTCCCGCAAATCGACAATATCCCGCTGATTGGCTCGACCAGTGCTGACACCATCAGCCCGGAAAAAGTGCTGACGCTGAATCCGCAGGTGGCGATTTTCGGTTTGTCGGGGCACGGGCCAGGCAAAGGCAGTGAACTGGTGAAACAACTGCAAAACGCCGGTGTGCCCGTGGTGTTTGTCGATTTCCGGACCTCTCCGCTCAAAAACACCGTGCCGAGTATGGCACTGCTGGGCAAAGTCCTGAACCGCGAGAAGCAGGCGCAGGACTATATCCGCTTCTATCAGGACAACATCAAGCGCGTCACCGATGTGACCAACGACATTCCTCAGCAGGATAAACCGAAAGTCTTTATCGAACTGCGCGCCTCGACAGCGGATGAATGCTGCCGCTCAGCCGGTAACGGCAACATGGGTGATTTTATCGATCTGGCGGGCGGCGTGAATATCGCCAGACCGCTGCTGCCGGGCGCGATCGGTCAGGTGAATCTGGAAAAAGTCATTGCCGCGCAGCCGGATGTCTATCTGGTCAGCGGGGGTGCTAAACCACCGAAAGCGGGCGATCCGCTACCTGCCGGTTTAGTACTGGGCGTGCAGACTACACCAGAACAGGCGAGCGCGAGCCTGAAGCCGCTGCTGGCGCGTAAAGGCATCAGCACGCTGAAAGCAGTTGAAGATGGCCGCAGTTTTGGCATCTGGCACAACTATTACAACTCCCCCTATAACGTGCTGGCCGTACAGTTCTTCGCCAAAGCGTTTTATCCGCAGAAGTTTGCCGATCTCGATCTACAGCAAACGCAAAAACAACTCTATAAACAGTTCCTCGCTGTCGAACCGACCGGCACTTACTGGACCGAGTAAAAGGGACTTTGCCCCGGCTGCCGGGGCGTTTTACCTCACGGAGAGAAGAGATGGTTAAGATTAAATTTACACCGGCCGTTAAAGCCGGTCTGCTCGCACAACTGATTGCTGCCGCGATGCCGGTGATGGCGGAAGACGCCAGCGAAGTGAAAGAGAATGAAGATCAGATGGTGGTCACTGCCTCCTCGATTGAACAGAATCTTAGAGATGCCCCAGCCAGTATCAGCGTAATAACCCGCAACGATCTGCAAAAGAAACCGGTACAAAATCTCAAAGATGTACTGAAAGATGTTCCCGGCGTACAGATCACCAATGAAAGCGACAACCGTCAGGGCGTCAGCATCCGCGGACTGGGCAGCGGCTATACGCTGATCCTGGTGGATGGTAAACGCGTGAACTCCCGCAACGCCGTATTCCGCCATAACGATTTTGATCTGAGCTGGATCCCTGCGGAATCGATCGAACGTATTGAAGTGGTGCGCGGGCCGATGTCGTCTCTGTACGGCTCCGATGCGCTAGGCGGCGTGGTCAACATCATCACCCGTAAAGTCGGCACGCAATGGCACGGCACCCTGAGCGCCGATACCACCGTTCAGGAACACCGCGATCGTGGCGACAGCGGCAACGGTAACGTCTTTGCCAGCGGCCCGCTAGTTGACGATTTACTGGGTGTGAAAGTTTACGGTGCGCTGGGTAAACGCGAGAAAGATCAGGCCAGTTCCGCCAGCGGCAGCACCGGACAGCCGCGTATCGAAGGCTATACATCGCGTAACGCCAATGTCGAATTTTCCCTGACGCCGGATAAAAATCAGGACATCACCTTCGGTTACGGGATGGATCGGCAGGATCGTGATTCCGACACGCTGGATAAAAATCGTATTGAGCGCGAAAACTACTCGCTCGGCCACAATGGCCGCCGGGGAGGAGCGAATACCGAACTGCGGTTCTACGGTGAAAAAATCGACAATAAAAACGCCCAAACCATCACCTCGAAAAATAACTCTCTCGACGGCAAAGTTGTGATCCCGCTAGGCGATTACACTCAGTTCCTGACATTCGGTGGCGAATACCGCAACGATAAACTCGAAGACGCGGTAAATATGAAAAATGGGGGCAGCACGCAGGCGAATCAGTACGCGCTGTTCCTGGAAGATGAGTGGCATATCTTTGAAAATCTGGCGCTAACTGGCGGCGTGCGTATGGATGACCACCAAAACTACGGCGTCAACTGGAGTCCGCGTGCTTATCTGGTCTACAACGCTACCGATACGGTCACGATGAAAGGCGGCTGGGCATCTGCGTTCAAAGCGCCTTCTCTGCTGCAGCTTAGCCCGGACTGGCAAAGTGCCTCCTGCCGTGGCAATTGTAATGTTGTGGGCAGTAAGGATCTGAAAGCAGAAACCAGCGAAAGCGTGGAGTTCGGTCTCTATTACGCCGGTCAGGAAGGTCTGTTTGAAGATGTGACCGCCAGCGCGACGGTGTTCCAGAACGACATCGATGACATGATTACGGTTATCCGCACCGCTAACCGCAATCTGGCGCAGACCTATCAGAACTTTGCCGGATTTGATGCCAGTGGCAATCCGATCTTCCGCTATTACAACGTGAATAAAGCACGTATCCGCGGGCTGGAAACCGAACTCGGTCTGCCCGTCACCGACACGCTGAACCTTAAACTGAACTACACCTATAACGACGCCCGCGATCGGAGTAATGGCGGCAACAAACCGTTGTCCGAACTGCCGTTCCACACCAGTAATGCGACGCTCGACTGGAAACCGCTGGAGGACTGGAGCTTCTATCTTTCCGCAAATTACAAAGGCAAAAGCCGCACCGTGACCGACGGCAATGCTACGCCGGGTGGCTATACCGTCTGGAATACCGGCGGGTCGTATAAGGTAAATAAAGCGGTAAAGATCCGGGCCGGGGTTCTGAACCTGACCGATAAAGATCTCAACCGCGACGACTACAGCTATAACGAAGATGGCCGCAGATATTTCGCGGCGGTGGATTACAGTTTCTAGCGTTGATTCGTGGCCGGGACGGTTAACGTCCCGGCTTTTTTAAGCGCTTTGTTCGCTACCTGATGATCAGTGTGAAAGATTATTTTGCGCGTGCATAAAGCGTGCACGCCATGGCTTGAGCACCCACAACGCCAGACCGGCCGTGATAAAGTCGAAGGTAATCGCGCAGCCAAAGACCAGGTGCCAGTTATGGGTGTGTTGATACATCAGCGCCGCCAGCGGGCCACCAAAGATCGAGCCAATTCCCTGAGACATATAGAGCCAGCCATAATTCGTGGAGGCATTTTCACTACCAAAAGTGTCTGTGAGTGTGGAGGGGAACAGCGAGAAGATTTCACCCCAGCCGAAGAACACGACACCTGAAAGCAGTACGAACAGCACGGGATCTTCACGGCAGGCGAGCCACAACGTCATCGCGACACCTTCCAGTGCGAAGGCAATAAACATGGTATTTTCACGGCCGTAGCGGTCGGAAATAAAACCAAACAGCGGGCGCGTTAAACCGTTAGTAAAACGATCGATGGTCAGCGCCAGGGGCAGGGCGGCCATACCGAAAACGACAGCTTTGCTGATGCCGAAGTCTTCGGCAAAAATCGCCATCTGCGAGGTGACCATCAGTCCTGAGGTCGACATCATGGTCATCATCATGAACATCAGCCAGAACAGCGGCTGGCGCAGCATTTCCCTGGATTTAAACTGGCGCTGGTCTCGCACGGGTGACGATGTGTCGCTGACCGGCATCATCGCGCTGCTTTCAGGCAGCCTCAGGTTCTGGCTGGCGAGAAAGCCCACAGCGGCAAAGATGAGACCAAATGTCGTCATCGTCTGTTCCAGCCCGTAGCTATTAAGAGAAATGGAAATCGGGAAGGTGGTAAAAATTGCGCCCATGCCGTAGCCCGCGGCCACGCTTCCGGCGGCAAAACCGCGTTGCTGTGGAAACCACTTCATCACCAGCCCCACTACGCCGATATACACAATCCCCGTCCCCAGTCCGCCCAGGCAGCCATAGACAAGATAGAGTGCAGTCAGACTATCGACCCGGGCCGCGATTACCCAGCTGAAGCCCGCCATCAGCGTACCGATGGAGATCAGCAGACGTGGACCAAAGCGCTCAACCAGCCTGCCCTGGAAGGGTGAAAAAAAGGTCTGCAGAATAATCAGCAGCGAGAACGTGACCTGCAGCTCCGCCAGCCCGACGCCGAGTTTGGCGATCATCGGCTTAGTCAACAGCGTCCAGACGTACTGCGGGCTGGAAATAGCCGCCATGCAAATGAGTCCAAGCAGAAGCTGCACCCACTTGCTGTGTTTCGCTATTACTACCGGTTCGCTAATCGAGGTCATTATTATGTCTCCACATTACGCTCTGCTACACAGCTGAAATCAGTCTTTTCTGTTTACACACTGTTCTGGCATTGCGCAGATCCAAACCGTTGCCTGCTAATGCCAGATTACTGAGACCGATATGCCGGTAAATAGGTGTGTGTTGAATCAAGCAGAAAATGTGCCAACAAAAATAACTATTCATATCAATAGGTAATGAGATGGCTTGAAGCGTTAGTGTGATGAAGTGCAAAGAATTAGTGCGCTGAGATGGTGCGTGGGAAGCGCTGGTGGTCAGAAAAGCATCCGGTGGGTTTGGGTTTTTGGGGTGATGTACTGAGAGGAGCTCTCGAAAAGAGCTTTAACCGGTGGCTGAAAGATTTGGTATGGAATGGGTAGATTCAGACTGTATGAAAAATTGGAAACACAAATAACCCGAAGGGTTTTCATCTTCGGGGCTTTCAGGAGTTCGATGATGGATCTGGTAACCATTAGTCAGAAAAATATACGGCTGAAAGCCTTATTTCTTTGAAGAGATCTTACGAACAGTCATCAAAAATTCATGAGCCGTGGTTTCCCAAAGTTCAGGGGAAAAAATCAAACTCATATCGTTTCCTGAATTCCTCTTCGACATTGCCATCATAGGCTGAGATAAAATCGTTAACTTCTTCAACGAGGTCGTTGAGCATCCAGTCTGGTACTGACTTTTTGAACAGCCGCACTATGCCTTCGATCGTATCCTCGCCATCATTGATGATGTCTGCGTCCTGATTGAAATAACCGAAAATCAGTTGGTCAAGAAAGTGGAATTTTTGCATTTTATACCTATAAATTTGTTCTGTGTCGGTTTACACCGGCAAAATAGTCCGCATTGACACCGGCTACCCTGAGCGGCTGCTGCGCTGGTTTACCGGATACGTGGAACGCTCACAGCTTTCAGAAACCGGCTATCAGCGCCTTTTCATCTGTGAGCTGCGCGGAGTATTTGATCGCGCCAGACCGTGCGCCTTCCAGCACCCGACGCTTCGCCAGATTGCCGGCTGGCTGGAAGAACACTGCAGCCTTACCGTCACAGTGCTGCAGGTTGATTACAGCGACAGACTGATCCCGCACTTCACGCACAGCGGCACGGGATTTCATTTGCTGGTCAGTCTGGGTGCGCCTGCGGTATTAAAGATTACATCTGGTATCAGCTGCCCGATGGCAGCATGTATCTGGGCGGCGCTGAAAAGGCACTGTTTGCCGGTAAGCAGGTGGATATTCCGCCGGAGTCTAGCCAGTCCACTGCCGATGGTAATACGATAACCGCACCTGTGATCCTGTCACTGCGTCCGGGCGTAGAGGTGAACGGCCAGCGCGTGACAAAGGTGCAGCTGAACAGCGACACCATGACAATCACCAGGACGCCGCGAAACCGTACAACAGCCCAACCGCCGCAGAAAACTCCCGTGCAACGTCAGGTTGAAAGCCATTATCCGGGGCTAGCCAGCGGCCTGCAACTGCCTAAAATGGCGCGCGTTTTTGCCCCAGTTGAGGCGGTTACAAGCGGAAATTTTGCTGACCCCTTCAGGCCGCGCTATGCCGTTAATCTGCAATTACTTGATGCTGACGGCAATCCGGACGGCAGTACGCCGGTTTATGCTGTCGTGCTGTTACCCGTGCCGATAGCCGGTAATGTTTCAGGCATGTTTCAGTTTCCGCCAGAGGGAACGCTGGTTGAGGTGGGTTTTACCAGCGAAAGCCCGGACAAGCCGTTTGTGCGCCAGACGATGCCGGGAGGGCCTGCCGGACGTGAAGCTGGGCGAACAGCTGCAGCAGCGTAAGGAAGTATCACAGTGGGTAACGCAGGCGGGAGAGTGGGAGCGCCAGACCGCGCCGGTGCTGAGTTTCTGCCAAAGTTCGACAACTGAACAGAGTAAAAAGAATTTCAGGAATTTTTAGTAATAGGATCTCCAAAAGGAGCTAAGGAAAAACATAAATTATTGTTATAGCTTAAAATAATTCTGTTTGTGTACATTTAAATGGATCTTCTCGCAGATAACATTTTTATAATTCTAATCGTAAAATAACTATATAAATCAATTTTTTAAAATTGTGTCTAATCAGTAGTCATACTGGAATATAGTGCCAATGGAAATGCTGCGTCAGATTAGATATTCTCAACCCTTGACATTATTTGCTTATAAGGAAAAGTATGGACGCAAAGCAAATTGCTTATGGAAATGTGGATGGTATGTCATCGGTTCCTTCGGGCATGTATCAGGGAATTATAAGAACGTGGCAGGGTAGCGGCCTTGCCGGGAGCGATCTTAAGAACCGGAATCAAAGGGAAACAGAACGATTTATGCGGTTGGTTAAGGCCACTGCAGACAGGCATGAACCAATCCGACAACTGATTACTATTGTGATTTCCGATTTTTATGCAAAGCTCGATAATGAGAGTAAGCAAGCTATTGATGGTAAGCTGGGTTATGGTGCTGGCAGGCTGGGGGGAAGGGTAGGTTCACAATTTATTCTGGCCCAGTTTATAGCTAAAAAAATATTAACTCGTATCGTTACTGCTGAGACCTTTAAGCGGTTTGTGAGAGTTGGTTCGTCGCTATCGTTGAACCTTCTCATGATTCAGGGGTTAATCGAAGAGGCTTCACTCGCATCAAGACGGATGCAAAGCAGATTCCCAATGACTTATTGAAAGGTTTCCCGACTGAATTTGGATATGGTCTATTTTCTTGTTGAGAAGCCACTTGAACCCTATCTTATGTACATCAACAGCAATACATTAATGTGTAAAGGTATACAGAATGAACTCTGCAAAATCATTTCTACTAAAATTCGGTAAGTTCATAGGTATACAAACTACTAATGTGGTTGAGGCATTCTCCACGGGTATCTGCTCCTTTGCAGCATTTTTCTCGTTGTTTATATTTGAAGGCTGGCTATTAAAAATTGTCGGTTTTTTTGGTTTTTTCATACTGGCCTATTTTATCGCTTATATAATGGATAAGCTAAAAGGGGAAGCATGATTACTATGTCACATAATCTGTAAATTATGATATTAAACGCTAAGGCCATGATACTATTCGTGGCCTTTTTTATTGCGTACTTTCTCTTATCATAAACAGCACCTCTCAAGGATGTGCTTTATGGAGTAATTGCTGGTGACACTTTAACCAATATGTAATCTGGCTATGTGGTGAATACTGGAATGTAAGGTTAAAAAGAAGTAGAGCACAGCAAAGTTGAATGGTTATTTGTGGTAGATAAACCGTTTTTAGATCGTTATGAAGCATGCCAGGCACCTTACTCACACTGGGAAAAGTAGCAAGAGCACAGGCACCATAAGAATTATCGAGCCATTGGCGGCGGATGACCTTCGCTGTCGCCAATTTGTAAGTATCCCGCATAATCGTGCCATTCACATTTAGAGATCCTCCGGCATAATCAACCTGCCAACGAAGGAGATCGCTATGCGTAAAGCCCGTTTTACTGAGCATCAGATCATCGCTGTAATTAAGTCGGTTGAAGCCGGACGAACCGTTAAAGATGTCTGCCGGGAGGCCGGTATCTCTGAGGCCACTTACTACAACTGGAAGTCCAGATACGGCGGCATGGAGGCTTCTGATATTAAAAAGATCAAGGATCTTGAGGAGGAGAACCGGCGTCTCAAACAGATGTTTGCCGACCTGAGCCTTGAGAACCGGGCGCTGAAAGACGTTATCGAAAAAAAGCTTTAAAACCAGCCTTTAAGCGTGAGCTGGTCACTCATCTGATAACGACATTTGGACTCAGTATCCGTCAGGCCTGCCGGAGTCTGAACCTGAGCAGAACGGTTTACCATTACCGTCCGGATACCACGCGTGACGAACCCGTTATTGTCGCGTTGCAGGCAGTGGCCGAGCGATACCCACGATACGGTTTTCCGAAACTTTTTCAGGTGCTGAGGCGGCAGGGATACCCGTGGAATCACAAAAGGCTCCACCGTATTTACTGTCTGATGAAACTGAATTTTCGCCGTAAGGGCAAACAGCGGTTGCCGGTGCGTAATCCCTCGCCACTGGCCATACCGGAAGCGCTGAACCAGAGCTGGTCTGTCGATTTTATGCATGATGCCCTGGTCTGTGGCCGTCGTTTTCGCACGTTCAATGTCGTTGATGACTTTAACCGTGAGGCGTTGTCGATTGAAATCGATCTGAATCTGCCAGCTCTGCGCGTGGTCCGTGTGCTCGACAGGGTCGCGGCAAATCGCGGCTATCCGGTCATGCTACGCATGGATAATGGTCCGGAATTTATCTCACTGGCACTGGCTGAATGGGCAGAGCAACACGCAGTAAAACTGGAGTTTATCCAGCCGGGTAAGCCGACACAGAACGCTTTTATTGAGCGCTTTAACCGGACATACCGTACAGAAGTACTCGATTTTTATCTGTTCAGAACGCTGAATGAAGTGCGGGAAATCACGGAAAGATGGGTGTCAGAATATAACTGTGAACGCCCACATGAATCACTGAACAATATGACGCCGGAAGAATATCGACAGCACTATTATTTGGCCGGGATCTCAAAAAATGCATGGGACTAAAATGGGTCTATTTACAAATTTGCCGCCACAGAAAAAAAGGGTTGCGCTGAAACGTAACCCTTTAATTTGCTGGCGGAGTCTGAATAATAAATATAAGATGTTGAAAATAAATTTTTTTATTCAATTCACTTTTCCTTCGTATACCTAAACGTATACCAATTCAGGAATGTAACAGGTTTAAACTTGAAATCTAGCCATCTTATTTCATTAGCGAAATCGCTGATTTTATGTACTCATCATGAGGTTTGAACCTCGACATATGCCGCACGCACACAACAGGAACCCGTTGGCCGTGGAATTTAGCATAAAAGGTGTAAGTGGTGTAATACCCTTTAGGATGTGAATACTTCAATGTACTTACGTCGCCAAAATGTTTGAGCAATAAGCTGGCAGCGGACAATGAAGATAAACCATTGCTATAAGCGATGATTACTTCTGGATTGCAAAGGGGCAGCGTTACATTCTCAAAGAATCGCATAGAATTTATCGTAATCTCTTCTAAAGATTGATTTTTCGCAAGCGCTTCTACTTTTAGTGATGCTGCATTCTTTGAACACATCATGAGAGCATTGGTATAAAGGACATCCTGCCAATCATAGCCAAGCCCCGTTGGAATCTGTTGCAACCGCTTAGCAAGGTGAGTTATGCCCCACGCCCCTTCGATCCCGTTTTGAACATTAGATATGTAGGGTGATTCGAAATCTTTTTCGATGGATTGGGCATTGGTGATATGGGCATCAACGAGTGAGCCGTTGAATCCCATCATAATCACGCGTTTTCTTTGTGGTGGAGAGGCTAAAAGTTGAAACGAACTATCGTAAGGTCTTCCCGGCAGATCACTCAAACCGAAGTTTGCTAAACCGTCTAAGATAAATTTCTTTGTAGCTTCCATCTGAGTCATTCCATCTCGAATTATGCATTCATGATACGGAAAAAAATTTTTTTTGGAAATCAATCGTTCACACTGTTCACCTTTGTTATTTATCCATATTATACAAGGGGGTGACTGATGACGAATCAATGTAGGGAGAGTGAAATCATTCACTATGGGTGAAGCATGGGCCTAAAACGGTTAGTGACAGTTATAGAAAGTGTTGAATTGAGTTTTAATTATAATTTGGAGTATGTATGAGTAAGAGAGATTTGATTTCTGAAATAAGGGAAAAAAATGAAAGATCCAACGATAAGTATCTTCACGGACATTTGGAAATTTACAGCCTAAAGATGTTACTGAATTCAACGGATAATACAACAGCACTTTCATTAATTATCATAGGTATTGCGTCATGTATTGAAGTTAGTGTGAGGGAGGCTATAAAAAAATTAGTTGATTCAGGGGAACCATACCTTACAAACTCTGAAGGTTTAATTCAGAAGTTTGATTTCTCATTAACTAAAGCATTAAGTAAAGGATATATAACTTTTGGGGATTTGGTATCTCATTCAGTGTCTGTCAGTAAGTTGGAAAATATATCATCCCATTTCGAAAAGCTACTATCAACTGATAAAAATAAATTGAAGTTTGACTCGATTATTTCAGGGGTTCAACCGTTTGTTGAGCCTGATCTTTTTGATGAGAATAGTGATGAAGATAATGAGCGTAATGAAAAGAGAGGTTTTATAATTACTGATTCGGTTAAGATCCTCAGTGATATTGGCAATATTTTCGAGACTAGACATATTGTTGCTCATGAAGCCACTTTTGATGTGGTTGATAAAGAAAAATTAGAGGGTTACATCCAAAGTGCTCAGTTGTTTTTAGATGCTTTGTTCGAATTGGTAGAGCAAATAATTAATCCCGGTGTTTCAAGGCAAGGCATTAATTCATCAATTCAACATAAGATTGAAGCAGGTAAAATTTATCTTGCATGTCAAGATTTACAAAATGTTATTGGTGACAAAATAACTTTGGTAAGAGAAGATGGGGTTAAATTAAAAGCCTTATTTGATAAATCAGTTGAATGCTTTGAAAGTTATCATGAGGCGGAGTTTAATCTTCGGCTCGAGTTGCATGGTTTATTAACCGGAAATGCCATGAGGAACATAGAAGCTCATGCTACTTGCTTAATTTATACAGATAGAATTAAATATCTTGAAGATCTGCTTGAGGCTGTAAGTTTTCATTTGGATGAGTGAAGGTAATTTTAAAATTAATTAATATTCTATCAGAATGAATTTCTTAATCTCATCTATTTTTTTTCATTAAAAATGGATGCAGTAAATTGATCAACGGTGCTTTGAGGAGACGAGTTTCCTTAACTACAGGAAGTCTGATTGTAAAAACCGGCTTTCGCCGGTCTTGGTTAGTTATATAGCGGTGAGATCATCACACTTTGGCAGCCAGTCGGTGCTGCTTTCTTCCGCCAGGTCAAGATTCGTCTGCATACCCAGCTTTGTACGGCGCTTCATGTAGTGCTGTCCGTACTCCCGCATGATGCTCTCCAGCGACAGGCCAAACATCTTCATGCTGAGCGGATTCTTATAGCCGTTGGCATCCATATAGGCCAGATAGGCGTGATAAAGGTAACGCCTGGGCTGAAGCGGTCTGATACTGGCGTTACCCATATAGAGTGCGTTTGGCTCGGGCGTCGTAAACAGGTAGCCGCAGAAGTCCACCATCGGGTCCGCATCGCGCTTGATGCGCATCGCCTCGTCGGAGTTCTGCTGCGACTGAAGCAGCGACCGGGCCTGCTGTGGCTGGCTGAACTGCTGCATCAGCTGGCGCACGATAACGGCCAGCTCACCGCTGATTTTTTCCTTCAGCTGCGGGTCACGCTCGTCTGCCGGGATGATTTCCGGGAAGTGGAGTATCACCCGGCGGCGCGACACGCCCCCGCTGCGGTCGGTAAAGCGCATCGGGTTGTTATTCACCGCCAGAATCACCGCCGGAATGTGCGTTGAATAGGCATCCCTGTACTTCGGGTCCACGGAAACCGCATCGCCGCCGGTAATCGCCTTGATGCCCGCGCCGTCTCCGCTCCATTTTTCCTGGTCAGGCAGGATAATGAGCGAAAAACCCACCACGCTGGCGCGCTCGCGTGAGGATTCCAGCGTGTCGATAGTGGCGGACGTGGTGTTGTCTTTTCCGGCCAGCAGAGTGGCTATTGAGGCCATGACGTTTTTACCGCTGCCGCCAGGGCCGGTCACCTCAAGAAAAATCTGCCAGTCATAGCGGTTTGCCAGCACCAAAATAACGCCGCGAGGATTCGCTCCTGCTTGTCGTGATTGTGTCCGGCGGCCCGCGTTAACCAGCGCCAGAATGCCGGGGCGTGGTATGCAAGGTTTTCACCCGGACGCGGGGCGGTGTAGTCCACGCTGTTGACGGTGCGCAGCCAATGCTCGCGGCAGTGCGGGCTGAACGTACTGGTAGCGGTATCAAACACGCCGTTACGGAAGCCAATCAGGCGGCGGGACGATTCGCCCATCTGCGGCACCATCAGCTTGAGCGTATCCAGTACGCTGCCGATACCGGCAGCCGAGAACGGTGCGCGCACCTTCTGAAACAGCGCGGCAATTTCCCGGCGCAGCGTCTTCGCCTCCATCACCTGCCATGCGCCGTTCTCATAGCGGCAGATTTCCTCCCCGACAGGCGGCACGGCCAGCGCTTCCCCGTAATGGGCGACCAGCAGCTCGGCTTTCTGGCTGGCGCTCATGGCCTTCAGGTCAGCCTCGCTGACGGACTCAAACGGGCTTAACGGATGGGGCTGCGTGAAGTCGGTGAGCAGCACCAGCGTGGCGATATCACCCTGCGCCTGTTACACAGCCAGAGCTATTTGGTAATTATCAAAACGGAAGCGGTCTTTGTCTCTACATGTTGGGGAGGGCGTGTGTTGCCAGTTTTGGTTCACCCTGATAGTGAGAGCGGGGAGAATCTACTTTCAGAATTTCATGAGGCTTAGCTCTAAGAATTTCGTTTTTGGTATGGAAATGGGGCATCCGCGGCATGGCTGATTTTCGTTCATGGTTGGCACATGTTTTTGGGCCCACCAAACAGGGTGCAACTGAACGCCCAACAGTTACCTCTAAACTCAAACAGATTGCCTCAGAAGATCACAGGCACAAAAAAACCCGCAAAGCTTTCACCTTGCGGGTTTTCAGGACTTCGATGATGGTTCTGGTAACCATCAACCAAGAATTTTGGTGGAGCTGGCGGGAGTTGAACCCGCGTCCGAAATTACTACACCGTCGGCACTACATGCTTAGTCAGTTTTTACATTCGC
>Ga0308162_1000951_pt1 | contig 26261 bp, 24 predicted proteins | sample PhySR2_FD_201370 | JGI IMG/M metagenome (GOLD analysis project Ga0308162, IMG submission 201370) | Phyllosphere microbial communities from UC Gill Tract Community Farm, Albany, California, United States - DLSLS.R2 | ecosystem: Host-associated > Plants > Phyllosphere > Unclassified | place: USA... | reverse complement strand
CACGAGCGCGTGCTCGCCGTCGTCCAGCGGGGCGTCAGGGGTAAAGGTCCAGTTGCCGTCTGCGTCGACGGTGGCGGTGCCGAGCTCGGTGTCGCCGTCAGAGATCACCACGGTGGAGCCGGGCTGCATGCCGCCGCCGCTGATGGTCGGCGTGCTGTCGCTGGTGCTTGCGCCGTCCGCCACCGGGTTACCGGCGTCGTCGATGAGAGATGGCGTTGTGGCAGGAACAACGCTGGCAGCACTATTGTCTTCACTGGTTGCTGCAGAGTTATCTTCATTCGCTGCTACAGAGTTGTTATTTCTTGAACCCCCACTGCCACCAGAGTTTGACGCTGCAGCCACACCAATCAATGCAGCAAGACCACCTAAAACACCTCCCGCTACATAGACATTGTCCGCGATAAGGGGATCCGTCGAGGTCGAAACAAGTTCATAAACGCTATTAACCGAATCATAGTCATACGCGTAAATCACACCGTCTGAACCAGAGGCTGTCATGACCGGTATTTCTTCTGCGCTGACGTTCTGCAGGATGATGTCATACTGCTCACCCGTGACATCATCCACCAGCTTGAATTTCATCTGGCCATTCGCTTTTGACGCAATGATCTTCTGGGGAGGCTGCCCATCAACACTGTGAACTTCATAGGACGCAGCCTGTGGCATTGACTCCAATGCCAGCGACTTTCCAGGTTGTAAAGCATGTTTAGCAATAACATTGCCCTGAGTATCTTTAATAATTAATTGTGTTTTCATTTTTCACCAATAGTGTTGAAATGAATCTGGCGGTTAAAAAGTAGCCAGGTGCTGCTGTGTTATTTTGATAAAAAAATTTAAAACAGTGAGTTAACCTCCAGATGGCAGTGAGTTATGGCCCGATAACGCGGTGTCATAAAAATGACTAAAAATATATTTTTTATCTTAACGCTTAATAATTAGTGTGATTTGACACTCTGTTTAATAATGCTGACCGGTTTTTTCTTAGCTCTGCTATAGGGTTGGTTATTCATTGCCATGGCAAGGTTTTATCCTGTTTGATGGCTAAGCACTTATCTGAGTAGATAGATAAGTGTTTATCACTTTCATCACTCATATCTTATAGAGAGAAGGATGGTTTAGTTAGTTCTTTAACTTTAATCTGTATTCTTACAAATAAAATCATGAAAGGGAATTTACACACTCTTATCCACACGCTGTAGAGGAGTAATCTAAGTTGGTTTAATCAGACAGTATAAAATAAGTTATTATGGATTTTTTTCGATTTTAAACTCCGAAAAAAAACTGATCAGACCTTGCATGCAGGAATTTTTTGTCAATCTTGTGTAAATGTATTTAATAATCCGCTACCAGCGCAGAAATGATTTTTGTTTGTTTCTGTTTTTATTAATAATTAATAATATCAGTAGCTTATATGTATTTATTCGGCCTGATTGAGCATTTTCATTATAAGTTTAAACGTAGAAAATACGATTGGAGTTAATGCTGTTTTAACAAGAAATAATCGTGCATTATCACATGGCAATAAATAACATCGTTTCATATTTAGCAATAAATGCACTTTTCAAAATCAGCTCATTGATAAGAACGATAGATCGCAATTTTATAACTGTTGTTAAAATAAAGATGTATATCTATCAGGGTTTATAGGGAGTGATAAACCCGGGCAGGCTATACCTGATTTGAAGTTAATGATGGGTTTTTAAACGCAACATTTTTGCTTTTTAACGATGTAGAGTGAAAAATTATTAACTTTCATTCCTGATCGGGAAGGGTGCTTAATACAGAAGGGTAAAATCGTGCTTACCTCAGCGATAAGCATGTTGCTGTTCAGACCGTAGACTGTTTAATCGGGGAAGGTAACGGATAGATAATCTGGCGAGACCTGCCGGGCGGTGGTAACACCCGGCAAGTGATTGAGCTAATCAGTCAATTAATGAAGACAGCACTGCTTATACTTTTTGCCGCTGCCGCACGGGCAGGGATCGTTACGGCCGGGCAGTTTCTCAGCTGAAACAGGTTTCTGTGGCACGGGAATCGCTTCCGGCTGGGAGATCCAGTGGTCATGCAGCGCCAGCGCAGCAGGGCGGATTGCCTCAATGCTGGCTTCCATCTCCTCCGGCGTCATAGCGTCAATCTTTTCGAGGTTCTCTTCCACGCCGTGCAGGGCGATAGCATCCAGCGCAGGCTGCAGATCCGCTGGCAGAGCAGACCAGTCGGTCAGCGCGACACCGCGCATATAGCCGAAGCACCACTCTTCAACCACGGTAAACTCCAGACCCTCCATCTCGCGGATGCCAAACAGCGGTTCGAACTGCTCCGGGAATTCAGATAAGCGATCAGCCACATCATTCATATGCTGGAAGCACAGCGACATAAAACGCGTCATTTCACGCTCGTTGCTCCATTTTGGAATCTGCTTCTCGCCACCCCACAGCGCCACCAACCACTGGCTGGGTTCGACGGTCACAGGGCCGGAGAGAACGGCAGTCAGCAGACCATCCAGTTCGGAGACATCAATAATCGACGCTTCGCTGCCATATTTTTCCAGCATATCTTCCAGCCATTGCAGCTCTTTTTCGGACAGTGGGCCTTCTTTCATGCGGTTGCCTCCCGGGCATATCAAATTTCAGCGCGGCGTTAAGCCTCAAAACCGCAGCAGTGTACACCCTTGTGGGCTGCAACACAGCTAACCCTGTTCGGGCATTCCCTGGCAGTTAAACCGTGTTCAGCCTCTCTGTCACCTGTTATGCAACTACAGTCACGTACGTTCTGGCGCTGCCGCCGCTCAGCTACGCGTTAAATAAATGACTGACAGAAGGAAAACAGCGTTTCCTGCAGCATGGTTTTGGCTGGCTTTTTCACACGGATCGTCGCTATCGGCCAGTGGATGGACAGATTAACAATGCGACTTAATCTGCCTGCTGGCGGATGGTGTCACCTTCTCGCAGATCTCCGCGCTGTCGGGCTATATCGGCGCCTACGCCAGTTTTATCGGCTACGACAAACGTCACGGTAATGCGGTTGTGGTGCTGCAGAGCGGCTTTAACCGGAGCAACAATTCAGGCATTGCGTTGTTGGTCGATCTGGCAACTCAGGATAAAGTGGTCTGATCCGTTATCTGGCCTGTGTGCAGTAAGGCAAACAGCGCTGTTTTCCCTGCACATAGCATCAGCACAACGGAACGGAAGTGCGATAAACTTTAGCCTGACTGTCAAAATTCAACGTGGAAATCATTATGCGCAGGACTCAACGTGTACTTTTATCAATGGGATTACTGGTTGGCTCGCTGAGCCTGATCCCCGCTGTACAGGCTGCTGGCGAAGCAACGGATACCGTTCCGCCACCGCCGCAGATCCAGCCCGCTAATCCTGATGCTCAGACCGCGACGCCTGATACCGGCAGCGTTCAGCCAGATGCCGGTGCGGCGCAAAACCAGGCACCGACCAGCTCACAGTCTAATGATGGTATTACGCCCACCACGCCAAACACGCCGTCAACGGTGAATGGTGCGCGCCCTGATTATGAACTCAGCACCATCATCATCGACTACAAACAGTACAAAATCGGTGACATCGTGCCAGAGAAGTACACCGATAAAACTTTCACCATTACCGAGTGGCAAAAGCGTAATCTGCCTGCCCCGCAGGAAAATACTCACTGGGCGTATATCAACGCCAACTACATTCTGATTACCAATGACACTGGCAAAATCGTCATGGGTAAATCGGGTGATATCTTCTTCCGTGGCTAATTCCGTGGATAAATAAAATCAGCCGGTCGTGATGACCGGCTTTTTTTTAGCTGAAACGTTCTGCACTAAAGCTGGCCAGCATCGGATGCTTCTCACCGCTTACGATCTCCTCCGCCAGTAATTCCCCGACAATCAGCGCCAGCGTTGCGCCCGAATGCGTGAACGCCACATAACAGCCCGGCACCTTTTGCAGTTGTCCCAGCACCGGATCGCCATCGCCCGGAATCGGCTTCAGGCCAGTCTTCCAGCTCTGAACGCTGAGCGGCTCGTCACCCCGTAACAGCTTGCTCGCTTCGTCCGCCAGCTTTGCCACGACCTGCTCATCAATATAGTAATCACCTCCGGCCAGCGGCTGGATATCCTCTTCATACCAGTCATGATCCAGCGCGTAACGGTTGCCGGGATTAGGCCGGATGGCGGCGCGGGGCGTGTTCAGCACCGCTTTCAACTCATGGCTGCCTGGTTCCGTGATGACCAGCATGGAGACCGTCGATCCGTTGGGGATCGTCACGCCGAGAGGTGCTACCACATCCGGTGTCCAGGGGCCACAGGCGACCACCACCGCATCTGCCCGCAGCTCACCCTGTTCAGTGCGGATGCCACAGGCGCGGCCCTGATCGGTGAGCACGCTGGCTTTACCGGCATGTTCTATCACTTCACCCCCGCGCGCCCGAAACTGATTCACCAGATACTCTGTGAGGTGTGGCAGGCTGACCCAGCCTTCACCAGGATTAAATATTGCCTGCGACGGCAGCGCGGCGGGATTGATGGCCGCATCCGCCTGCGCCACGTTATCCGCAGTCATGAGTTGTGAGTCGTAGCCGTGGGTTTTCTCATAAGCATGCCGTGCCTGGGTTCCGGCTGCATCGTCTTTAAACCAGCAGAGCCCGCCATCGAAACGTAGCCAGTCAAGGTCAGGATGTTGAGCAAACAGGGTGCGATAGCGATCGATACCCGCCATGCGCAGCGCATGGTAGGGCAGGGAGCGCTCACCCGCTGAGTTGAGCCACGACAGTGAACGTCCCGATGCGCCGGAGCAGAGTGCAGCTTCGGTCACCAGCGTCACCGCCGCTCCGCGTTTTGTCAACTCCAGCGCCGTCGACACACCGATGACGCCACCGCCCAGTACCACCACTTTTATTTCATTTTTTAACGCCATTATCAGGTTCCTTGCTCAGTTACAGCACTTCAGAGAGAAAACGTTGCAGTCGCGGCGACTGCGGTGCATCAAAAATGGCACCCGGCGGTCCGGCTTCAACAATCTCGCCTTCGTCCATAAACACCACCTGATCTGCCACCTTGCGTGCAAAGCCCATTTCATGGGTCACTACAACCATTGTCATGCCGCGACGGCAGAGATCCGCCATCAGCGTCAGGACACCTTTCACCAGTTCGGGATCGAGCGCGGAGGTCGCCTCGTCAAACAGCATCACCTCGGGATCCATCGCCAGCGCACGGGCAATCGCGACGCGCTGCTGCTGACCGCCGGAGAGATCGCGTGGCCGGTGATCGGCGCGTTGCCCCAGGCCCACCTCTTCCAGCCGCTGACGCGCAATCGCCATCGCCTGCGCTTTAGGCAAGCCTTTAACCCGCCACGGGGCCAGCGCCACGTTCTCCAGCGCGCTGTGGTCGGGGAAGAGATTGAAATGCTGAAACACCATGCCAATCCGCAGCCGCAGCGCATCGGGTTTGTCGTGCAGCACCGATCGGTCAGCCAGCAGCACATCCCCGGACTGCGGTTCATGCAGCCGGTTGATGCCGCGCAGCAGCGTCGATTTACCCGAGCCGGATGGTCCGATAATGCAGGTAGTACTGCCAGGCGCGACCCGCAGCGAGACGTTACGCAGCACCTCAATCGGGCCATAGGCCAGCGTCAGATCGCGCAGCTCCAGGCTGGCGCCGTGCCAGCTCGCGCCGTTCAGGTTATTCATGGGTGCCTCCGATTCGGGGTTGCGTGACCAGTGAAACCCCGGGCGCTCTGACTTCATCCACTTCTTTTAAGCCGCTTTTCGGTGCCGTCAGGCGACGGCGGCCGGTGCGATAGCGCACATCGACATAGTTGACCATGTGTGTCAGCGGCACCGTGATGATCAGATAGAACAGCCCGGCCAGCATCAGGGGCGAGAGGTTGCCAGTGAGCACTGCCGCATCCTGACCCACGCGAAACAGCTCCCGCTGCTGGGTCATCAGGCCCAGCAGGTAGACCAGCGATGAATCTTTGATAATGGCGATGAACTGGTTAACGATGGCGGGCAGCACACGGCGGATCCCCTGCGGGATGACCACCAGCCGCATTGCCCGGCCATAACTCATCCCCAGCGCCCGGCAGGCCTCCATCTGGCCGCATTCCACGCTCTGAATACCGGCGCGGAAAATCTCGCCCATATAGGCGCTGGCGATCAGGCTGAGGGCGAAGATCCCCAGCGGATAGGGTGTAGGACCGAACAGCTGATAGCTGAATCGCGCCAGGCCCTGACCAATCAGCAGAATGGTCAGAATCGAAGGCAGACCGCGGAACAGATCGGTATAGAGCCGGGCAGGTAGTCGCAGCCAGCGTGAGGACGAGATGCCCATCAGCGCCAGCAGAAGACCAGATAGCGTGCCGAGCAGCGTAGCTGCCAGCGAGATAATCACCGTGTTGACCAGCCCGGTGGTCAGCATCTGCGGCAGTACTTCCATCATTGATGGAAAATCAAAGAAGGTGCGGGAAAGAATCGTGAGCAGGTCCATCGCCGTCTCCATGCAGGGTGGGGGATCCCCCGGTTAACTCAGGACGCGGACGTCCGCATCTTTACTGCCCGCCAGGCAGATACTGTTTTGGCATCGGCGATCCGGGGAACCACTTCTCGTAAAGTCGTTTCCAGGTGCCATCCTGCATCGCGGCTTTGATGGCGCCGTCCAGCGCAGCCTTAAAGGCGGGTTTGCCTTTGGCGATGGCAATGCCGGCCGGTGCATCAAACGAGGGGATGTCGGCGGCAGAGACCAGCTTAAAGCGGTCGGCATAGCTTTTTGCTGCCTCGTAGTCGAGGAAGATCGCGTCGAGCGTACCGTTGTTGAGCGCGGAAACTGCGCTGTTGTTATCCGGGAAGCGCACGAGATCGGTCTGGGTGAAGTGTTCGACGGCATAGCTCTCCTGCAGCGTACCCTGGACCACCCCGAGCCGGCGTTTTGCCAGGGTGGCGACATTCTTGACGCCGCTGTCAGAGCGGGTCAGCACGGTGAGAAATCCCGCCAGATAACCCGTCGAAAAGTCGACCGTCTTTTCCCGCGCCGGAGTGATACCGATAGCCGCCACCGCCGCGTCATACTGACCGTTAGCCACGGCCGGCATAATCGCCGAGAAGTCCTGACCAATAAAATCGACCTTATCGATCCCGATTCGGTGGGCGACATTCCGGAAGAACTCGACGTCAAAGCCGGTAAACTCACCGCTGGCATCCGTGAAGGTGTAAGGTTTTGAGTCGCCGACGCTGGCGATGCGTAGCTGACCCGGTTCGATCAGCCCATAAGGATTGTTATCGCTGGCAGCCAGCGTACAGAACGAAAGTGAACAGAGTGCGAGCGTGGTGCCGAGCAGCTTGCCCAGGGTGGTTTGCGATTTCATAGCTCATCCGTTTTTGCAGGTTTAAACATCAGAGACAGTTGAGCCAGCAATTATAATTGAGACCGGTCTCAACGCAGGTGGCACCTCAAGACGTGGGCATTGTGAGACCGGTCTCAAGGGGTTATAATGAGTTTAAGCACAGCCTTTTTTCGGCGTCAATATTCCTGTCATCAACCTGTGATTCAAAATAATTATGACGAGTCAGAAACGACAATCGAAAGCGCCTACCGTGGCGGATGTGGCACGTGCAGCAAACGTCTCTAAAGCTCAGGCGGCCCGTGCGCTGGGCGGTTATGGGGCCGTCAGTGATGAGGTGCAGGAGCGGGTCAGCAGCGCGGCCTCAGCGCTGGGCTACCGTCCGAATGCTTTGGCCCGCAGCATGAATACCGGGCGTTCTCATACCATCGGTGTGATTGTCGGTGATATCGAAAACCCTCACTTTGGCCTTGCGCTGCGCGGCATGGCCGATGTAGCGCGCACGGCCGGTTACCATCTGCTGCTTAGCAACAGCGATGAGAAACTGCAGGCTGAGCAGGATGCAGTGCGGGTGATGCTGGAAAAGCGGGTCGACGGCATTATCGTTGCGCCATGCTGTTCGGAGCACCAGCACAACAGCCATCTGACGCAGGTACTGGAAGAGGGCAGAGCGCTGAAATTATTTGATCGCGCAGTGACTGACCTTGATGTGGAAGCGATCTGCTGCGAATTTACGGATGTCGCCGCAGAAGCGACCGCCCGATTGCTGGAGGCAGGTCATCGTCATATCGCCTATGTTACCAGCATGGCGCTGGCAACCGATTACAGAGCACCAGAGGATTTTGGCCTGACGCCGGTTGCTCAGCGCGTTGGCGGCATGATGCAGGCCTTTGCTGCCGCGGGCGTGGAGTTTGATCCAACGCTGGTGAAAGTGAACGCGCTGGATGAAGCGGAGATTGCCCGTATTGTGGCTGAGCTGTGGCAGCGTCCGCAGCCGCCCACGGCGCTGGTGGCCTCTGACAGCGTGGTCGCGATGTGGCTGCTGCGGGAAGTCACGCAGCGCGGACTGCGCATCCCTGCCGATCTCTCATTTGTGATGTATGACAATTTTCCGTGGAGTGAGATTGTCACGCCGCCGCTGACGGTGGTGGCGCAACCGGTCTATGAGATGGGCCGTGAGGCGGCACGACGCCTGATTGCGGAGATACGCGGCGAGGCAGCCGGGCCAATGCCGCGCTTTGACGCCCGCCTGATGATTCGCCAGTCGATTGCTGCGCCGGCCAGCCTGATCAGCGCGGAATGATCAGGTTATCCGGGCCAGCCGAGCAGGCGGCTTAGCTGGCGCGTAGCTGCGGTAATTTGCGTGTCGCTGCAGTTGCCATAGCCAATAACCAGCCCCTGCTGTACCCGTTCCTGCAGATAGAAGGTCGAGAGAGGTGTGGGTGCGTATCCCGCCTGGAGCAGTTTGCGGGTGATAGCGACGTCATCCCGATGAGGATCGAGTGGCAGCACCAGATGCATACCGCTGTTACCGCCCAGCAGCGGAATCGACTGACCCGCAGCGCGCTGCAGTTCGGTTCGCAGCCATGCCTGTCGCTGACGATAGAGACGACGCATTTTACCGAGATGGCGGCGATAATCACCACTGAGAATAAAATGCGTCAGTGCCTGCTGCTCCAGACGGTTTCCGCCGCGCAGTAGCTGATGAAGCGCTGGTCGCAGTCGACTGACCAGCGGGGCGGGCAGTACCATAAAACCGATGCGCAGCGCAGGGAACAACGTCTTGCTGAAAGAACCAAGATAGATAACCGGGGCATTATCGGTCATGCCCTGCATCGCCATGACAGGCTCGCCGTGGTAATGGAAGTCGCCATCATAATCATCTTCAATAATCCAGGCCTGGTGCTGCTGCGCAGCAGCAATCAGCGCCAGACGCCGGGCCGCGCTCATTACCGCGCCGGTGGGATACTGATGGGTAGGCGTTGTATAAATCAGACGGGGCGGAGTCCGTTCCCAGTGTATCGGCTCGGGGGCAAGACCCTGCTGATCGATGGGGATCGGGACAACGTTAAGCTCCCCGGCCTGCAGAGCGGCTTTGGCACCGCGATAGCCGGGCTCTTCAATCCAGCCATGGTCGCCAGGATTGCTTAACAGGGCGACGCACAACGTTAGCGCCTGCTGCACACCTTCGGTAATCACAATCTGTCCGGCATCACAACGTACACCACGCGTGAGACGCAACTGCTGCGCCAGTACATCACGCAGTTCGGGATCGCCAAACGGATCGCCATAGCCGAGTAGCTGCGGTGGCGTGTGACTCAATATCTGATTCAGCGTCCGGCGCCATGCAGCCAGCGGGAAATGGGTCAGAGCGGGGATACCGGGACGCAGGGGCAATGCGCCGCTGTCCATTTCCCTGCTGTGGTGAAAGAGATCAATTCGTTTTGCCAGCGGCCAGCTGGCTAACGTATCGTCATCCGTCTGTACGGCAGGTAAAGCCAGCGGGCTGATGCGGCTGCCTTGCCGATCGCTCATCAGATAGCCCTCTGCCTGTAGCTGTGTCCAGACGTTAAGCACCGTATTCCGTGAAACCTTTAGCTCAGGTGCCAGCTGACGCGTGGACGGTAACATCGTTCCGGCAGCAAGCTGACCCTGCAAAATGCCCTGTTTTATCCGCCGATAAAGTTGCTGCTGCAGTGTGGTCCCTGCTGCTGGTATCAATGGAGCCAGCAGCAAATCTGGGATCTCTGGCTTCATGGCCTGCTCCGTGGATCCATCATTTTTCATGATTGTGGTACTTTTTAACCCACCATGATAGTGGCAATCTGCAGATATCATCTGTAGCCGGGAGGCGATATGTCACAACACCTGAATCAATTCGGTCAGCCGGTCGGTCAGCCTTTACCAGACTGGCAACCCCGTCCTTTGCCCCAGCATCAGGTTTTCACCGGCGAGTCGTGTCGGCTGGAGCCGTTCAGTGCAGCACGGCATGGTGATGCACTGTCTGAGGCCTGGGAGATGGCTGAGGATGGACGCGACTGGACTTACCTGCCAGCCGGTCCCTTTACCGAACGCCAGGCATGGCAGGCGTATGCCGCACAGCTTGAAGTGAGCCGCGATCCGCTGCATTTTGCCGTGATCGATCTCGCCACCGACCAGGCGGTGGGGAGCCTGTCGTTAATGCGCATCCAGCCTGAATATGGCGTGATGGAAGTCGGGCATGTCATGTTTTCGGCCCGGCTGAAGCAGACCCGCATGGCAACGGAGGCGCATTTCCTGCTGATGCGTTACGCATTTGAGACGCTGGGTTATCGTCGTTATGAATGGAAATGCGACAGCTGTAATGCCCCGTCGCGTAAGGCGGCGGCACGGCTGGGCTTCCGGTATGAAGGCGAGTTCCGTCAGGCAATCGTCTACAAAGGGCGTTCGCGTGACACCAGCTGGTTTTCGATTATCGACAGCGAATGGCCGCAGGTGAAAAAGGGCCTGAAGCGCTGGCTGGCGGAGGATAACTTTACCGCCGAGGGTCAGCAGCGCGAAAAGCTGGAGGCGCTGCGCGACAGACCCTGACCGGGCGATAACGGGATCACATTACAATATCTTTCAGGACCGCCGCCAGCAGGGTGGTGGTCATCAGGATAGACAACCGTTTGATCCAGCGCATATCGGTGGTCAGGGTCACAACGTCATTTCTCAGGCTGTCGACAGCCGAAGTTAATCGGAAATTCATTTCACTGAGAGCGACATCCAGCTTATCCACTTTGCCTTCTGACTGATTAAAACGGATGGCCAGTTTGTCTGTTTTTCTTTCAACATGGCCAAGCCGCTCGTCTATCTGATGTACTTTTGTTGTGAGCTGACCAAGCCGCTCATCTATCTGATCAACTTTGGCCGTAAGTTTGCCGAGTCGATCGTCCATCTGGTCGATTTGGTCGTGAGGTTACCGATCCGATCGTCTGTCTGGTCGGCTTTTGTCTGAAGCTGGTCGATCCGGACGTCAATATGATTGGTTTTGGTCTGAATCTGACCGAGTTGCTTTCCGACCTGTGCGCCTGGCGGCCTCTGCTGCATATCGTTAAACACCTCCACCATCGCCTCCGCTTGCTGATCGTCGATCCCTGCCTGTTGCAGCGCTTTAAAGGCTTTATGGGTACTCATCATTGTGCTTGTCATCACGACACCTCCCTGTGTACTCCAGCGATAACCGCATCATGACAGGCACAAAGCGTATCCCTACTCAGCTGGTTGTATTTTGCGCGCCATGCCGAAAAATATCAATTAGTTCAAAAGGTAACGTGCAACGAAGTATGGGCTGGTTCGCAACAGAGAGCCGATGACAGTATGAGGTGCCTCTGCGGATTACCGCAGAGGCGGAAGGGGAAAAAACGGCGTTATGGCTGTGGTACGATTTTAATTTCAACCATACCGATGCCCAGTTTGCGCGGATCCTGGCCGGTGATATTGCCGATGTTACTCAGCTGCGGTTCCGGTGGCGCAATCACCAGCTGATGGCTGGCGTTTGGGTTGTCGAAATGCAGAGTATGCGTCGATACCTCTTCGCCCAGCGACAGCAGTTGCTGCTGATCGCCAACCCGAACCGGGATCGCGCGGTGTGCGTTGGGGCCATATGCGCGTGCGGTAATGACCAGATCAAACTTAGCCGGGAGCGCATCGACATAATCGATATGCACTTCTGGCGCGAGATTGGCGTTTGACCAGCGCCCCCAGCTCTCTGGCCGTGAGATGCCGCTGAAGCTTTTAACCGTTTCTGGCGCGCCAGGCACGTCGAGCCGGAAGCTGTCAGCGCTATAGCGAATGTTGTTATCTTCAATCCGGATCTGCGCCAGGTTCTGCTGGTAACGTGCCTCGCTGACAACGCCGTCCGGAAACTGCACTTTGCCTTTCCATTGCGGTTTGTCGACATGCGTCACGGTTGGCGTGCCGCCAAGCTGCCCCATCGCCACACAGAGATCGCCGGAGAGGGCCAGCGAAGGCTGCCAGAGTCGTGCCATTTTAAAACAGCGATCCACCCAGAGAAATTTATCGGCTGAGGCGAAATCGGCCAGCTGATAGCGCAGCGGGGCCGAATATTCCCCTTCCGGCATCGGCTCCACATGCTTATCGCTGATGCGGAACAGAATCGGCAGTTTAAAGGTGGTGCCTGAGAAGCTGAACGTATTCTTCGCCTGATCCACCGTGAAGTTGTCTATCTTCTTCGGGAAATTCCAGAGCTGAATAATGTCAGGTTTCCAGCTCGCCACCTTACTCTTCATATCGTCGAACTGGGTGGAAAGTGAAAGAGAAGAAAGGCTGCTGCGGCCCAGGCCAATCGCGTTATCGCCGCCGAGAATATCCAGCAGCGTTGCGCCATTATCCAGTGTGCTGCGCTTCGCTTCCATCAGTTCCGCCTGCGGTTTATCACCCCGGATCACCATGAATAGATTACGACGAGGTTGTTTGACCAGCCACGGATGCGCCGTATTATTCATGGCCAGATGATCGGAGCTCACCACAATCACGGTATTTTTAAACCACGGCGACGCTTTGATGCGCGCAATCAGTCGCGCCACATGTTCCTGCGAGCAGGCGACCGCACTGAAGGACTGATTCGGTTTGCCTGCAATGCTGTAGCTTCTGCGATCGCAACTGCGTGAGATAAACCCGTCCGGGTGATGCGTATCGACGGTCAGCGTAAACAGCGCAAAAGGTTTACCGGCCTGGGAGAGTTCCTGATATTTTTCAAAGACTTCGTCCAGCACCGTATCGTCGTAATAACCCCAGTTATTGCGGTAAGCAGGATCGGCAACGCGACTTTTCAGCTCCTGCGAACCATAAAGATTTTCAGGGTCGAAACCGTGCGATTTCAGGAAGACATCTTTACCGGCAAAACGGAGATCGGCACCCTGAATAAACCAGTTCTGGTAGCCGGAGTTTTTCAGGATGTCGCCCAGACAGACGTTTTGCGGATAGAAGCTGGAGAGCGACGCCGACGCATTGCCGTCAAACGGCGCAAACAGCGGAATGCCGCACTGTGAGGCGACCATACCTGCAATGGTGTAGTCGGTGCCGGGTAACTGTTCGGTTTCGCTGAAGTCGATACTCTGCTCTTTCTGCCGGCTCAGCTCAGGCGCCAGGCCGGGAAAGGCGATGGGGTCGAAATAGGTGCGCTCTAAGCTTTCACCATAGATGTAAACCACGTTGAGGCGCGGCTGTTCAATGCGATTACGCGGCACTTTATAAAAGTTGTCGAAGTCAGAATCGGCCATCTGGGTATGCGACACGATGAGCGTCGCAACCTGACGAAAGGCCGGGGTAGTCTGCACTGAGCCGAGTGCGCAGGCGGCCGCCAGCAGCGACCAGCCCATGTGATGCGGACGCTTACGCCGACGCAGAATCCACGACAGCAGGCAGAACAGCAGGAACAGCACAATAATCAGCCCAATCGCGGGCACCACATACTTACTGACACCCGCGCCGGTCAGGCTATTGGTCAGGGTATAGAGCACCGCATCGTTGATGCCGTCTCCGGTAAAATAGTTGCTGGCATACAGGGTGGCGTTCAGCACAACGAAAAGCACCAGCAGGATAAGAACAAGAATAAACCAGAATTTGTTACGCCCGGCTTTACAGGAATAGATTGCAATAGCGGCCAGAAACAGCACGACGGAGACCAATTCGGACAACGGTAAATCCTCTCTCTACAGGGTTGCACGAGGCTTCACGCAACCGGCCACCTTCGGGGGATGGTTTTTCGACAATCTATATTGGCTGTCATCCGGCTGCAACATATCCGGCCCGATTTGTGCGGTGTAGAGCAGATTGGTTAAGAAGAGAGGTTTTCAGGCGTGACGGTGGCTGGCGCACCGTCAGCAGAGCAGAAGTCAGGACGTTTTTCAGAGTTTGCCGGTGAGGTATTGCGCTTCGCCGTCGGCAAAACTCCAGTCACCTTTGTCGTTGGTGATAAAGCTGATCATTAAATCGTTGCCCTGCACGCCACAGTGCTCACGCAGCTCACGCGCCAGCTCCGCCATAAAATGCTGCTTCTGTTCACGGCTGCGTGGGCTGGTATAAACCCGCACCATCACCAGATTATCGCTGCGGCTGAATCCCAGGCCGGTATCCTGAAACACCATCTGATAGCGCTTGTTTTCCTGAACAATCTGATAACGATCGCGTTCAGGCACGTTAAAAGCTGTCAGCACGGCACGGTGCGCTGCATCCAGCAGTGTACGCAGCTCTGATTCTGAACGACCCTGAATAACATCGAATTGCAGTAGTGGCATAGTGAACTCCTCATCGTGATTAATGCGCCTATGGTGACTTCTTTATCCGGCGGGAAAAAGCGCGTAGCCTGAAATGATTATTCAATATAATGAACAATCGCAATGAAAGAGATGAAAACGGATACGCTATGGGATCATCTTCACTGGCTGACCGTACTGGCTGAGCAGGGCAGCTTTACCCGCGCGGCAGAGCGGCTGGACGTCAGCAAAGCGGCGATGAGTCAGAAAATCAAAGAGCTGGAGCAGATAGCCGGTGTACTGCTGGTACAGCGCACCACACGCAGCGTGCGGCTGACATCGGCGGGTGAGAAGCTGGTGGAGGAGTTGCGCGAGCCTTTTGCCCGCATCGAACAGAGTTTTTTCAGCGTGCGCGATACCGCCGGGCCAGTGCGTGGTCTGGTGCGTATTACCGCGCCGGTGGCGTTTGCCCGACAGCAACTGGTGCCGATTATTGGTGAGTTTCTGCGTGACTATCCGCAGGTGCGTCTGCAGCTGGATGTGACGGATCGCATTGTGTCGCTGAGCAGTGAGGGATTTGATCTGGCAATCCGGCACAGTGACACGCTGCCGGAAACCCATGTGGCGCTGCCGCTGTGTGATACGCAGACAGTACTGGTGGCCTCACCCGCCTATCTTAACGAACAGGGTATACCGAACACGCCGCAGGATCTGGTGCAGCATAACTGCCTTTACTATCCGCGTGGTGTTGAATCACCGCGCTGGCGGTTTGTTACCGCAGCGGATGGCGAAGAGGTGCAGGTCCGGATTCAGGGCAGTTTTGCCACCAACAACAGTGAGTCGATACGCGATGCCGCTCTGCAGGGACTGGGAATCGCGATGCTGCCCGACTTCAGCGCCCGTGAAGCGCTGGCCGCGGGCTCATTGCAGCAGGTGTTATCTGAGTGGCAGCCGGTTGAAGCCTTTGCCGCCCGCCTGTGGATCGTCCGACCCTGGGCGGCGCAGGTGCCCCGCGTAGTCACTACCTTTACGCACTGGCTACGCGCGCGTTTTGACCGTTGATGGCAATGCCAGCGCAGGTGATGGGGTGTCCATCATCTCGCCAATCAGGCTGCTGCGGTTATACAAACCCAGCCGCAGATTGAAGTCGAGATGCAGTCGCTCGTTGCCGGTTAATTTGATAATCGGTGGTGGCGTCTCTGGCCGCTGCTGAAACATCACCGACTGCGCAAAGGCGGTGCTGCTGTCGGCATGCAGGCGCTGATAGTACCAGGCGCTGGCTTCCCCTTTACGCAGATAAAGATTGGCTCGCCGGTATTCGCGCATCGCGATCTGCTGCGCCAGTGACAGGAGCTGACGTGACGGATTATCTACATTTTGCACAATCAGCGGAAAATCATCCCGCTTTTTAAGCTCATGGAAATAGTTGCGGATACCGACGTTTTTAACCGGTGCCAGCTGTTTCAGCCATTCGCGAATGAAGGCATTTTGCGGCGGCGCGGCAATGAACCAGCTCTCGGTGACCGGCGCAAGCAGGTTCAGCGTTGATTGCTCGCGATAGTAGCCGATGAGATCCATTGGCCGCGTCTTGTGAACGCGGTGTACCCAGGCGAGATTCTCAAACAGCAGGGTGCTGCAGTCGATACCGATACCGCCATAGCGGTGAATCAGCTCAAGCCGGATGATTTCACTTTTATGTGCCAGCGTCAGATCGGAAGAGATAAAGCTGAGTTCGGGCAGCCACTGCGACAGGGTGCGCTGCGTAACCAGATAAACCTGGTGATCAGGATTGTCCCGCCGGATTTTACTGATATTCAGCGCCATTGACGTCGGCAGCTGATCGTTATGCCAGACCATCCAGACAATCTTTGGAATCTCAGGCAGATCTTTCTGCTGAGCGATCAATACGACATTATCTTCCTGTCCTGGATCATATTCCGGTGCCTGACAGAGGCTCTGTTGTTTCTTATTCCATAACATCTGGCTACTGAACGATATTCTTTTCCAGTTACGCCAGATTTTATGCGCTGAACGTTGGCGATGTGAAGTCATGGTACACCTGTTATTTTTATTTTCCCGCGATAGTTCAGGCTCTGGCCGTTACGCCTGAGGCGTGAACGGACGGCATTGAATAATGGCTCATCCCGATGAATGCGGGAATTAATGAATAGTTTTCCCTGGTGGCGACGCAGTGCGGGAGCGCGCGATAGTTTCCTCACGGCTTTTTAATTGCACTGCACCTTTTTAATAAAACATTATTTACACATTAGCTATGTCTTTTTTTGACTTTAGGATAATACGGAAATCATCCGGTCACCCTATTGGAATAATAATATCGGCATGGTTAATCAGTTATTTAAATGTGTCTGAACACATAACTAAAGAATATCTGAATATTATGCTGAGCCTTTGGGTTTTCTCAGGGCCCGGACATCAGGATCAGTGAATATTGCGCTTAACGTGTAGCGTAAGCCCGGCTCAACAATTCCCGGAATCGTACAGCCTGAAGAGGATTGTCTACGCTTAAGAAGAACTTACTGAGAAAGGAGCGCGCATGCAGAGTGAATCCTATGGTTTACTGGCGGTTGATAAGCAGGGTAATCGCGTCCTGTTTCTTAATCCGGAAACCTTCGCGGTCGAGCGCGAGCTGAACGCTTTTCCACCGCGGCCGCATGAACTCCTGATGCTGGCCCCCTGGGGCAAAGCGTATGTGCCCATCTATGGTGACGGCGTTCATGGCAATAACCCGCATCCGGGTCACAAAGTGGCGATCATTGATTTGCAGCGTCGCGAGATCAGCGGCTTTATCGATCTGTCGCCGTTGCGTGCCCCACACAGTGGGCAACTGGGCCGTGATGGCAAAGTCTATCTCTGCTGTGAGCAGAGCGCCGCTGTAGCCGTGATCGATCCGCAGACCGACAAAGTGGAAAAGATCATCCCGATTCCTTCTCACAACGCGCATCGCCTGACGCTGTCACCCAGCGGCCGCAAACTGTTCACCGATAACGAAGAGGATGCGACCATCACCGTCGTGGATCTCTGTGAAGCAGAGGGACGGGTCATCGATACGATTCTACTGCCGGGTCCGATTGCGGGCATCGCCGCCTCACCAAAACACCCTTATCTGGTCGCCAGCGCCGCGGATGCGCCGTTACTTTATGTGATCGACCGACAGAGCCACCGTATTCGCCAGCGCATTACGCTGCCAGGTCATCAGCAGCCCTGCCAGGTGGTTCGCTTCAGCGCCGATGGCGAACAGCTGGTGGCGATTGGCGATCAGGAACCACTGGTAACGCTGTTTGACGACCTGCTGAATCCGCTGGGCGATATCAGCGTGGGCAACATGCCGATGGATGGCTGCTTCACGCCAGACAGGCAACAGCTGCTGATTGCTAATCAGGATGATGGCACGCTGAGCGTGATCGATCTGGCGCAGGGTAAAGTGATTGCCACGCCGCGTGTCGGAACAGGCTGTGAGGTGCTGGGCTATTTTCCGATTGGTCAGATAAACGGACGGTGATAGATCGCGGAACTCCAGTGGCGGCTGCTGGCATGTTTTTCTGCCTGCCAGCCGCGTTTACGTAATTCGCGCGCAATCATCTTGTTCATGATGCCGTGGCCCAGCAGCAACACTGTGCCACGCTGTGAGTGTCCTATCAGCTTCTCTGCCGCCGCCGAGGCGCGGCTGCGCGCATGTTGCAGCGACTCCGCTTCACCCGCATAACCGCAGAACCACAACAGTCGCAGTAAGGCCAGCCAGCAGATCGTTGGCAGCTGAAAGGCCCCCGTCCGCAGCAGCGGTACGGCGACTTCGCTGTAGAGCGCATCAATCTCATGAGGCTGCAGGCCAAGCTGGCTCAGAGAGGATTGTGCGCGGGGCAGAGGACTGCAGACAATAATCGCGGCCTGACGGGCGATCTCAATACTGCGCGGTGGCGGCCCGTCACTGACTCCGGACTGATCGTAAGCTTCGCACCAGTCTGCAAGTGTCTGCACGCTCTGACGACCCGCGGCCTGGTGGTCAGGTTTACCGTGTCGCATCAGAATAATGGTCATAACACCTCTGTCAGGCTTTTTTTCAGGGTAACGCATTGTCTGCGCTTGCAGAGATTTTTCAGAATAAAGACGAAGTGTCATCTGCAGGTAATCAGGGTGTGCGACAACAGAACCCGATGAATGGATTTTAGCCTCGCTTATAACGCTCAATGATTAGAGAAAATGCTAACTTACCGTGCAGAGTGATTTTTTATTGTGCGATATGGTGGAGTTAACTGGCTGAATTTGCGCTGAAAATGTGCGATGACGCAATGTGATAGTGAAGTTTTACTAACAAATTTCGTCGGGATGCCTTGATTTATCTACGCGCGTAGATACACTAGGTCCCCAGTGATTGCTCACGGTGCGATGCATAGTAGGCTCCATTGATTGTTAAGTTACATTCGCTCAGTTTAAGCGACCGGTGAAAAATACATCGGCGAAACGGGGCGAAGAACAAGATTCCAACACCAGGGAATCCTTTAACCTTTCATCATGGTTAGTCAACTGAACGTCGCCACCGGGGGAATTCCGCTTTCATCAGGGAATCGACCCATGGACGGGCGTTTATCAATCTGCATACTCATTCAGGGATAGGGTTATGACGGCACACAATTCCGTTAAGCAGCAGGCATCACTGTCTTCCACCTCAGCCGCCGACGAGCGGTTTAACACTTCTTCAGGCCGAAAAGATTTCTGGCGCGCCACTTTCTCATGCTGGCTCGGAACGGCAATGGAGTACGCGGATTTCGCACTCTACGGCCTGGCTGCCGGTATCATCTTTGGCGACGTCTTCTTTCCGGAATCGACTCCCGCGATGGCACTGCTCTCCAGCTTTGCGACCTGGTCCGTCGGGTTTATTGCCCGGCCTATCGGCGCGCTTTTTTTCGGCTGGCTCGGCGACCGCAAAGGCCGTAAGGTGGTGATGATCTCCACCATCATTCTGATGGGCGCTTCCACCACCTTTATCGGCTTAATACCGAGCTATGCCGCGATTGGCGTCTGGGCTCCGGCCTGTCTGGTGCTGCTTCGCTTTACCCAGGGTTTCGGCGCGGGCGCAGAGTTATCGGGCGGCACGGTGATGTTGGGTGAGTATGCGCCGACAGAGCGTCGCGGACTGGTTTCTTCCGTGATCGCACTGGGCTCCAACAGCGGCACGCTACTGGCCTCACTGGTCTGGCTGCTGGTGGTGCAGATGGATCAGCAGAGCCTGCTGGAGTGGGGCTGGCGTATTCCCTTTCTCAGCAGTGCCTTGATTGCCCTGGTTGCGCTGTGGATTCGACGTCATCTGCGTGAAACGCCGGTGTTTGAGCGCAGAAAAGCGGAGATCGAAGCGGAACGTGCAGGCGTACTGGCGGCGCCGGTAGTGGATCAGCGACCGTTCTTCCAGCGTACACGTGCCTTCTGGACCATGGTTGGCCTGCGTATCGGGGAAAATGGCCCGTCCTATCTGGCGCAGGGCTTTATCGTCGGTTACGTCGCGAAGGTACTGATGGTGGATAAGTCCGTGCCGACAACGGCCGTGTTCCTTGCCTCACTGCTGGGCTTCCTGATTATTCCTTTTGCAGGCTGGCTCTCCGACCGTTTTGGTCGCCGGGTGGTGTATCGCGTCTTCTGTCTGTTACTGATGATCTACGCCTGGCCTGCCTTTACGCTGCTGGACACGCGTGAACCGATGCTGGTTATCCCGGTTATCGTGGTCGGTATGGCACTGGCGTCACTGGGTATCTTTGGTGTGCAGGCTGCATGGGGCGTGGAAATGTTCGGTGTTCATCATCGCTACACTAAAATGGCGGTGGCCAAAGAGCTTGGCTCGATTTTATCCGGCGGCACGGCACCGCTTATTGCCGCTGCTATGCTCTCTTATACCGGTCACTGGTGGCCGATTGCGGTCTACTTCTCTGCAATGGCCGCCATTGGATTCTTTACCACCTTTGTCGCTCCTGAGACGCGAGGGCGGAATCTCAATCTGCCTGAAGATGCCATCTAGATTTGCCTGAGGGTGCCATCTGCCATGGGAGAGCGATAAACAGCAGGCCGTGTAAAGCGGCCTGTTTTTTTTATGGAGGAACGTGATGTGCCTAAGTCGTTAACGGGAAAAGTGACCCGCAGTGAAGTTGCGAAAGCGGCAGGCACCTCAGTGGCAGTCGTCAGTTATGTCATTAACAACGGGCCTCGTCCGGTCGCTGAGGCGACCCGCCAGCGGGTACTGGAGGCGATTAAAGCGACCGGTTACCGGCCAAATGCGGCAGCACGCGCCCTGGCATCCGGTAATACCAAAACGTTTGGACTGGTGGTGCCCAACATCGGCAATCCCTTCGTGGCGTCAATGGCGCACGTGTTGTTGCAGGAGTCGATGAACCACGGTCACGTCATGCTGCTGGGTGATGCAGGTGACGATCGCAAACGCGAACTGGAGTTGATTCAGGGGCTGCTCAACCGGCAGGTCGATGGACTGTTTTACAATAGCGTCGATCGCCATCCTTACATCGACCTGATTAAAGCAAGCGGAACGCCACTGGTGATGCTGGAGCGGGTTGAGCCTCAGCCGGGTGTGAACATGCTGCGGGTCAATGAACGTCAGGCCGCGTGGCAGGTGACGGCACATCTGTTGAGTCACGGTTATCAGCAGGTGGGGATCATCAGCGGCCCGGTCGATATGCTCAACGCGCAGGATCGTATTCAGGGCTGGCGCGATGCCATGCACGATCGTGGCCTGCCGGTTGATGAGTCGCTGATGTTTCCTGCCAGCTACACCCCACAGGGCGGTTACGAGGCGGCACAAACCATGATCGCCCGCGGCTGTGTGCCTCGTGCGTTGTTTACCAGTAATGAAGGTCAGGCGATTGGCGCGCTTCGCGCCTTTTCCGAACATCACATTCGCGTGCCGCAGGATGTGGCACTGGTCTGCTTTAACGGGACCAATCACTCGTCGTTTCATGTCCCGACATTAACCACGGTGCGTCAGCCACTGCGTGAGATGGCACGCTCTGCGATTCAGATGCTGAAAGAGGGGCAGAGCGAAGCGCAATTAAAGGAGTTTCCACACTATCTTGAAATCGGTGAATCCTGCGGCTGTCAGCCGCAAAGTCAGAGTTAATTTATAAAAATATGAAAAGAGTCATTATTGATTGCGATCCCGGCAATGGTATCGCGGGTGCCAACACCGATGATGGGCTGGCAATTGCGCTGGCCTTAGCTTCACCAGCCCTGTCGCTGGAATTGATCACCACCGTAGCGGGTAACACGCCATCTGACGTGGGCGCTCGCGTTGCCAAAGATCTGATCGTCCGGCTGGGATTATCTATTCCGGTCGTACAGGGCGCGACGCAGGCGTTACAGGAAGATCCTGCGCCATGGCGCGAGATGCTGGATCATCGGGTCAATCAGCTTGCGCAGGGAAAACTCTGGCAGGATGTGCGTCAGCCAGCCGATGTTGCGGCGGATGCGCTTGATGCGGCTGACGCTATCGGCAAACTGATTTGCGACAATCCGGGCGAGATTACGCTGGTGGCAATTGGCCCGCTGACGAATGTGGCGCTGGCGATGCAGCGTTATCCCGCCATGGCAGAATCGGTGGCGGAAATTGTGATCATGGGCGGCGTCTTCTCGCTGGATGACTACATCAAAGACACCAATTTTGGTCTGGATCCCGAGGCGGCGCATCAGGTGTTGCACAGCGGTGCTACAGTGACACTGGTGCCGATGGATGTCACCACGCAGACGCTGCTGACCCAGCAGGATCTGACCCGCCTCACCGCCGTCGATCATCCGCTGACCGAATTTGTGCGCGACACGCTGCGACCGTGGATCGACTATTCAATGGAAACCCGTCAGCTGGCGGGATGCTGGATCCACGATGCGCTGGTGGTCGCCTGGTTGCTGAATCAGCGAGTCGCCTCAGGCATCGATTACCGGGTTGATATCGAACTGCGTCCCGGTGCGACGCGTGGCAAAAGCTGGCGTTATCGTCAGCCGCTTCGGCTCACTGTCGGTGTGCCTGATCACTGCGGCGCATCGGTGCATGTGCTGCATAGCGTCGATAACACGCTGCTGTTGTCGATCATTGAACAGGCATTTATGCGCCTGACATCCTGAAGTCATGGGCGATTAACTGCGCCCGCTTACTGCGCGTGATCGGCTGCCATGATAAGGCAGTGATTATCAGCGGCTGACAAAATTTGTCAGGTTGTCAGTAGCATTCGGGCGCAGGCAGAAGATGCAGGGTTTATCAACCAATACAAAGCGTTAGATCGCTTCACACACGTCGATCCAGCGGGCGTTAGTCAGTTCAGCCATCTGCTGTGGCGAGATACGGACGGCGCTGTGGATAGCGCCAGCGGCGGGCAGGACTTCATCAAAGCTGCGCAGTGAAACATCACAGTAGACGGTCAGCGGATTCTCCAGACCGAACGGACAAACGCCGCCCACTGGGTGGCCGGTCCAGTTAATCACCTCGTCGACGCTCAGCATCCGCGCTTTCGCGCCCAGCGCTGCTTTCAGCTTGCGATTATCCAGCCGGGCATCACCGCGTGTCACAATCAGCACCACGTCGTTTTTGACTTTCAGTGACAGGGTCTTGGCAATCTCTCCTGGTGTCACGCCATGGGCGCGTGCAGCCATCCCGACCGTTGCAGTGCTTTCTGCCAGTTCAATAATTTCAATTTCAGGGGCGTGTTCGGCAAAGAACTGGCGCACGGACTCCAGACTCATCTTTCTCTCCAGGCTTATCGAAGGCGTAAAAATTGCCACAAGCCTCAGTGCCTGTAAACGAGATAAACGGAGAATTCGCTGTAATTAAGTCTGTTTAGCTGCCGCTCAGTGTGCAGTTGCCGCATTGTTGGACATCAGGGATGCGATAACGCTGGCAACAGCTGCGACGGACCAGTTCGCCGTTACGCGGGATCATGGTGCGGTAAAGGGGGTTTGCGCTGCCATCCAGCAGCCGCTGGTTGAAGAACAGCGCCTGCTCCAGTTGCAGGATCAGCGCCTCATCGATCTGGCTTTTCAGCTCACCCAGGAACCACTGGAATGAGTAGCCCATGTTGTTCCAGATGAGTCGGGCGTTAATATCACCATGCTGCGTAATGCTATCGACCACCGGGATCAGATGCTGCTGAATCAGCCGATCAATGCGCTGCAGGGAATTAAGATAGCGCGCTTCTTCATCTTCCTGCACATCGATCCAGAACGTGGCCGGATGGCCATTCTCATGAAATCCGACGCGAATATGCTCAGGCGAGCAGTCCAGCGCACGTGACTCCTGCAACAACGCCATAATGAGCGGTGGCAGCAGCAGGCCAAAATACCACTGTGCCCAGAGTGACAGCACCGGTTTCGCTTCACGAACGGCATCAGGATGATCGCGATAGAGATAATCACTATAGCGCTGGATGAGCGGACCAAAGGCCTCTGACGCCGACCAAGCGGCAAGTGTCAGCGTATCGCGCGGAGCAGACTGGTTGAACTTCGTCGATTCAAGCAGATAGCTGCGCTGTTGCTGCAGCCGCTCATGCAGACTTTCCGCCAGCGGGCGGTCATTCTGCCGGAAGATCATCGACTGAGCGCTAAAACGCTGTTCCTGAGCTGAAGCAGTTGCCATGACGACTCGCAGAAAGTGTAGATAAGAAAGCAAATGATAATCGTTATTGATTAACTCTACAAGTCGCTTAAAAAAACGTCGCTGCTGGCGGGAAAAAGGCGGGGATTGAGAGCGGTCATCAGGCCGGACAGGGCAGCACTTCGCTCGCCACCGTTCCGTTCAGTAACGACCGCATTATGCTTACTCAGGCATGTTCGCTGGACGTCTGAGGCTGCTGTCGGGGCAAATCTTCCCAGGCCAGGATGGTATTGCGACCCTGATTTTTAGCCACATATAACGCGCTGTCCGCATTGGCGACCGCCAGATCGAACTCATTATCATAAATGGGCGCGATACCCGCACTGATAGTAACGTGGGTTGAAACGGTCTCATTGAAAAGGTGAGGGATTTCTAAATCCAGCACATACTGGCGGATTCGCTCTGCCAGCTTCATGGCGATGGAACTGTTCACATTGGTCATCAGCACCAGAAACTCTTCGCCGCCGTAGCGGGTGACGACATCACGCGAACGCACTGCATCACGAATCGCGACAGAGACCCGCGCCAGCGCCTGGTCGCCCATCGCATGTCCATAGTTATCGTTGTAGGCCTTGAAGTGATCGATATCCAGCAGCAGCACGTAGTGGCTGCCGGCGTGGTTTTCCAGAATATTATCGAGCCGGTTCTTCAGGCCGCGGCGGTTATAGAGTCCGGTCAGCGGATCAAGCATGCTGAGATCGCTGAATGTCTCTTTCTCTTCGTAGAGCTGATGCATGAGGCGCAGGGTAAAGCTGTCGGCACGGCGGCGCATCAGATGCTGCAGGGAGAAACCGATCAGGGGCAGGATGATCGTCAGCAGGATCAGCGGCAGATGCTGTCCATTGTCGAGCAATAGTACGGTGAATACCGGCGGCGCGACGTGCAGACAAAAGGCACCCAGATAATCGCTCAGGGCGATGGCACTGATAAATAACACACTGATCAAACTGATAATAAGAAAGCCACCATCAAAATAGAACACCTGATGAAAGCGATAATTAATGTGCAAAGCCCAGAGCATGCCGAGCAGGAGTGCTACAGGATTTAACAGGGGAAGTTTTAGTCTGGGCCATATTAAATAGGTAATTAACATGATGCCGCTAAACGCAGCGACACAAATTACCGGCAGGGTCGCGTCATTTGTCTCATTGCTCATTACGGGCAGCAGATAAAATAGCGAAACGGCGATATTTAAAAAGAGAAAAAGCATCACTGAAAGCCGGTATTTACTCTGTTTCAGTTCTTCATATGATTGTAATTTCATTATAAATACTCGTGACGGCCCTGAAATACCAAAGCGCAAGCCGGCAAAAAAAAGATTCTGCCAGAGAGTGAGCAAATTATTGCTGTTGCTGTTATTAAAAGTGTTATCGGCCGCAATCTAGCATTTTCCAACTGGTCTGTCATCTTCGTTGCCGGACGTGACAAAAACAGGCTGCAAGGCCGTTAAAACTGTCATATGATAATGGGAATGCTTATCATTTGAGGTTTGCGTCATGGGGATAGCGATTATTGCGGCCTGCGGCCTGTGGGGAGTCAGCTGGGCATTGGGTAAAAAGCTGGATAGCGCGTGGGGCGTATTGCTGCCCTGCATCGCACTGCCGCTGTTCGCCTTGTGGGAACCGAGCTTCAGTCAGTGGCGGATGGTGATGACGGTTGCACTGCTACTGACGGTCGTAATGCTGTTTAGCCCGCGTCTGCGTCACTATCTGCTGCTGCCCTCCTGTCTGGCGTTAGCAGGCGGACTGGCGGCTATCTCTGTGAATTTTCATCTGATTTAATCGGGGCGGAGCGGCTGAAAATTGTCGTACAGCATGAAGCGACCGGATGAGCGAAACCAGGCTGAAAAAATGAGGTGAGCAGGGGATAAAACGATACTGCAAGGGAAGCTGAAGGGCATTGCGGGAAAAACTGAGGAGGACAACGTTGGTGCGAAGAGAGGGACTTGAACCCTCACGTCCGTTAAGACACTAACACCTGAAGCTAGCGCGTCTACCAATTCCGCCACCTTCGCATCGAGTTGACTGTTCATAT
>Ga0308162_1000944_pt1 | contig 26347 bp, 18 predicted proteins | sample PhySR2_FD_201370 | JGI IMG/M metagenome (GOLD analysis project Ga0308162, IMG submission 201370) | Phyllosphere microbial communities from UC Gill Tract Community Farm, Albany, California, United States - DLSLS.R2 | ecosystem: Host-associated > Plants > Phyllosphere > Unclassified | place: USA... | reverse complement strand
CCTTCAACCGCAAAGGGCTCACGCCGGACGTGGTGCTGAGCGCGCAGGACTCCGATGTGATCAAAACTTACGTCGAGCTGGGTCTGGGTATAGGCCTGGTGGCGGAACAGTCCAGCGGGGAACGCGAAGACGGGAACCTCGTGCGTCTTGATACGCGTCACCTGTTTGACGCCAATACCGTCTGGCTTGGGCTGAAGCGCGGACAGCTGCAGCGCAACTATGTCTGGCGCTTTATCGAGCTGTGCAACGCCGGACTGTCGGTGGACGAGATTAAACGTCAGGTAATGGAGCCGGAAGAAGTGGCGATTGATTACCAGATCTAGCTGCTGGCTTGCCCGGTAGCGCTGCGTTGGCCGGGCTCGTCGCTCAGTTGAAAGGATAGTTTTTATAGAGGGAATAGCACGATGGGAAGAACCCTTGAGCAGCTTATAAAGAATGATGGACAACGTCGCTTGTTTATCCGCCCGATCTGGCACCTGTAAAGTGTCTTTGTGTTCACCGGACAGATTTCGCCCCATTACAAAGGTACAAACATAACAACATGCGAAGCCGTTTTCCCCTTCGGACGGCAGGCGCTCTATGAGCGCAATCGGTATTCACCGGCCATCAAATCTAACGGCTTCCTGTTTGTTTCGGGGCAGGTTGGTAGCCGGGAGGAGGATTCGCCTGAAGAGGATCTCAACGCGCAGATCCGGCTGGCATTCGATAACTTTAATGCTGTTCTCACGGCTGCGGGCTGCACGTTTGGTGACGTGGCTGTACGAATTCCAGTTTGAGATTAAGGTAATTGCCAGGCTTCCCATGGATTTTGATATGACAGAGGAAAATTAATGAAAGCAGCGGGTTATTGCCCAGTGGTGCTGCGCTTACCGTGCCTACGGTCCCGTAGGCCGGGTAAGGCGAAGCCGCCACCCGGCAAATTTTCCGAACGCAGAAAAGCAAAAAGCCTGCTTCAAAAGCAGGCTTTTCAAATTTGGCTCCTCTGACTGGGATCGCCTTAGCCATTAACTGGCTGATCGGTAAGCTAAAGTAAAAATTTTTGGTTGTCAAGACCACCAGAATGACCTCCATTTTTTTCTGGTTTTTCCTTTCTGAACGCAAGCCGAGTATTATGGCTTGTACACCACCTCATCTATGCTTTCCTTCAAACCAGATAAAGCGCAAAAAAGCTGTGCGGTAGATCAGTCAAGGATTGCTACATAACATCAGGAGCCAGATAAATGATGGAAGGTAAACTAATTTTCTGCTCGGACTCAATACTACGCTTTCGTTCTGATTACGATGAAACAACAGCTCTTCCGTTACTCTCAATACAGAAAGCCATTTCAGATACCGATCCCTTTTTTCTTCTCAGGTTCTTTCGTCATACCGTGATGATTGAAGAAGGAACAACGCTGGCGAATATCTTTTTTGCAATTGAGCCGTGGAAGGAATTGCTAACCGCTTACTTGGATCGGGATGTTGGAGCATATATTGACGAAGTAAGAAAACCATCTAAACCGACCACATGGGATCTTGAGTGGATTGGCATTGATCGCCGCAGCTCTGTTTACCGCGCATATCAGCATCAGGATATGGGAGACGGTGAGGATTTAACAGCCTGGTTCAACCGTGAGAGGATCCCCACTGACGAATTTGATATAGAAAGTAGCTGCGATGCTTCCGGTTTTATCAAAGGTGATAAAGAACGCTGGAGCCTTAGCGAAAATGTCCACGAAATTAAAAATCTGCCAGTGATCCTCTACAGCAAGCAAACGCTGATGACCTTACAGAAGGATGAGCTGCTAAGAGAAAGTGCCTCTGGGGTAAATAATGCCGATCGTAGCCATTTTGTTTATGGGGATACCTCTTTTTCCTTCTATGAAGTAATGGAAGCGATCTTCATTAGTGGTTTGTTCTTCCATACCCCAAGTACTGCCACAAACTGCTTTGACGGGTTAAAAAACAGTCTTGATGGACTGGAAAACGAGCCGTCGAAGGAGACTGAATCTGATCTTACCGACAGTGAAGAAGAGAAACCGCTAAAAGTAGAAGTTGCCGAGGGGGCTTTTGATTCCCTGATTACCCATATGGAGTCTGAAACCGAAAACTGGCAGTTGCTCAAGAAACAATGCCAAAAAGAGGGCTCTTTGCCAGTCAGGATTGGGGTTATTACACCGGCAAAGCCGTCTGAGTTGCGCTTGTGTGGCGTGATTTGCCGGGATAGCAGCGGCGTTTAAGTTGTTATCGATTTCTATAATGATTTTGAGACAGAGGTTGAATTTATGTCACTGTTTCAGCAAGAAAAAAGGATCTCCAGCTATTAATTTGATATAACAGCATGGATACTGAACGAGAAAAGCCGAGGTGAGCTTTATCATGGACAATGTCGCACCTATACCACAGCAGTTTACTAGCCCACTAAACTACATACTGTTAAAAATCAGTAAATACCAGCCGAATTTGCATCTTACCCCTAATGAGTTTAGCTATCTGGCGGCGATGGCGATGTGGGGTATGGAGGAGTCAGGTGTCGAATCAAATAGTGGGCATTACTTTGGACAATCCGGCTACGATGAGACGACATGTTACAGCATCATCCGTTATGTGGATGAAAGAATTAATGAAGATCCTAATACCTCAGATGTTCGGGTTAATAACTTTCTGAAACGAGCGCTGGAACAGGGATTGTTGTCACTGGCCGGAATGTCTGTCGCTGATGTGGGGGGAACATATCGTCTGACTCAGTTGGCACATGATTTGTTAAAACCTTTTCAACAATCTGATGAATTAGAGGATAAAGAAACATTAAGCCAACGTTATCTGAGAATTGATCAGGAACTGTCCAGTTTAAATGCTGCCAGAGATGGAGACAATATTACTGATAGTGAATGGTTGGTGAAGGTAGACCTTTTTTTACCGAGCCTGAAGGATCTGCTGACAGGTGTTTTTAAAAATCAGGAATTCCTTATCTCTAAATTTCATTCAATGCGCTCCGAGATACAAACCGAAATTGGTATTTCTCTGGAAACGGAAATTCAGCAACTTCTGGAAATAATACGCACGCTGGCTGGTCAGATCAACGATTTGAGAATGTTAGTAATGAATCGTGCCGATGCGGTATTAATGCAACTGGAAATTTTGCAAAATACAGTCGTACAAAAAGGTGGGGCTCAGCGATTAAAAAATACATTATCCTCTTTGTTTGGTTCATTAATGGATGTTCGAGAATTCGCTAATCATTCCTTAAGGGATTTATCCGGATTCTTTAGCAGCGTGCTGGACCGTATACGCATCCGTATCGCGTTAGATCCCAATGCTAATCTGGGATATTTAATCGATCGTACTATCGAGTTGTTTGGTCGGTCATCATGGTCGTTAGCATTACCTTCGACCATTAAGCTAATGCAATTACGTGAATGGGACACACCGCCGCCTCCGGCGGATAATGCGTTGTTCCTCGATGATAATGATGATGAAGAATTGGTGCGGGAGATGCCTGCGTTTCAGTTAGAGAGTTTCGCAAGGGAGTTTGTTGAAAAGGCATTAAGTGATAATAAACCGGTGAGTAACGTTTCTGTTATCAGAAATATTTTAAGTAAATTCCCATTCAATGAAACGGATCGCTTTCGCTTGGCACAGTGTACAATAAAAGAACTGATGAAACAGAGTGACAATATTCAGGATGATATCTCCCCGGAATGGGTTTTAATGGATGAGTCAGCAAATTACGAAATCGAAGAGCAATGGTTAATTTCACAGGGTGATCTCAATGACTGAGCTTGAATCTACACAGGGTGATCAATTTAATACATTTCTGGATGTGATGAAATCCCCCCTATTCCCTGTTGTAGATTATAAATTACGTAGAGGGATTAATATATTACCTGCGGATTATATGCTGTATTCATTTATTAATCAGGCATTTAATCCGCTTTGTGAATATTACGACTGCTTGTCTTTATCTTTATGTTTTTCCAATGAATCTGTTTATTACTTACTGCCTCAGCGCCGTGGGAAAATACCATTAGAGCGATTTAATGAGTTGCAGATGGTCACTGGTTTGATTATTGTCGCAATGGAACTCGAAAAACAGCTTAGCCAAAAAGAGTGGTTTACCACGAATCAACTACTGGAGCGAATGAGTAATCAATTATCTGAAACCAGAATGCTGGAGTTATTTCGCCGTCGTCCTGGTCAACAGACCCAATACGATTTATCGAAAATCCAGGATGAAATAAGAAAGTCGCTCATAGTATTCGATCGCTATGCTTTTATTCAACTCTCTAAGGATCGGCAATCCTTCCAGACAACACCCGCTATCTATCGTTTTATTGAACCGCTGCGAGGATTACAGCAAGAGTCAGAAATTCCACAACGCCTGGCTGAACTGATCCAAGACGGTTATCTGGTCAATATTGATGAAGCAGCGCGGGATAGTGTAGATGAAGATTTGGCAGAGAGCGAGCGTTTCTCTGCCGAAGAAGAAATGGATGCAACGGGTGATTTATTTGCTTCCGGGACTCATGAAGGGGAACAATTGTGAACCACTACCCTCTGATACGTAGCCTTAGTATTGTCAACATTAATGGCATTATGGCCCGAACGTTAAATCTGGTAAATCCTCACGCACTGCGTACATCGCGACAGTATGGCGGCACGGTTTCATTGTTGGGCAATAATGGTGCGGGAAAAACGTCTTTGTTAGGCGCGTTTATGTTCAGCCAGATCCCTGATATTCGCTATATTAGCTTAGGGACTAAGGATGATTTCAAAGTTTCAACATCAATAAAAGATAGCGAAATGTTTCCACGCTTAGGGCAGCCCAGTATTGTTGCTCTGGAGATTGAGGCCCGGGGGACGGGCCACCGGCATCTGTACGTCGTTAGGGCTGAAAAAAAGACAGGAACAACATTAGAAACCCAGCTATTTTGTTTGAAACTTCCCGATAGCGTTAACCCACTGGATTGTTTACTTGATCGTAAAGGACAAGTGGCTCACCCGGTAACGACAGACCAGTTACGGGATAAAGCAGCACTTTTAGGATGCGCTATTCAGACATTTAAAGACCCAAATGCCTACATGTTGGCACTGTTTCAGCATGGCATTTTACCCCGAGCCTGTCAGTCACCCGATGATAAATATCGTCTGGCCCAGATCCTTCATTCAGCAATGGCCGGGCGTCTGGATAAATCGATAGAAAAACATCTCAGCGCTTATTTAATGGCCCATACTCGCGGGAATATACATTCCGTAGTGAATATGGTGCATGAGTCCATGATCAAAGTCAGACTTACGCAGCAAGACCTGCAAAATTATCAAAAGGATTATCAATTTTTTAATTCATTACTTACGTTGAGCTTATCATTTTCAGCCAATACGTGGTCAGTCATTGAGAAAGCTCTGGCGATGAATGATGAAGAGCGCACGACTATTCAGAAAGAAAAATATCGGATTGAACGTGAGCTGGAAAAAATTGAGGAAACTCTGGGTTCACTAAGGCGCAAGGAAGACGCCATAAAATCGGAACTGTCAATAACGCAACAACAGATAAGCGATATTGATCCCCGACAGCAATGCGCTAATGCCGGTAGGATTTACTTTAATCAAGAGCAAAAAGCAATTGGTGAACTGAATAAACTTGAACCACAGTTAGAGAGTGCGGAAGAAGCAAGCAAACTCCAGCAAGGTATTGTTGATGAGCTGGAAAGAAAAAAAAGTGAAAATGAAGAGAGCCAGCTACGCACAGCCAAACAGCTGTCTAATGTCGTTACGCGTTATGACATCGCTCAGAAAATGGCATCGCAATATAACCACGCAAAACAGCTCTATGATGAGATTAACCAATGGAATATGGCTTTTACTCTGTCAGGATTAAGCGCATTCATTGAACAACTCGTGAACCAGGAAAAAGAGGCGGGAAATGCCCTCAACCATGCGGAGCGCCAATTACGATCTCATCAGGAAATCCTGGATGCTTATACTGTTGCCGCAAACAGTGCGCGAAAATTGGGGGATGATATCTCTCCTCCAGACGCTCAGCGCTGGTTTAGGGAAAAATGTGGTCAACTGGAAAAATGGCGTATCGAAGACGCTCAACTGGGGGGGCGACAACAGCATCATAAGACGTTACAGGGAGATCATCAAAAACAGCGACGTCTTCAGCAACGGCTTCGTGATGCAGGCATGCTATCGTTGCCATTGAACGATGAGGACTTTGCGCAGCAACTGGCGATACAACAAGAGCAAGAATTGCACTTAAATGAACAAAAGGAACAATTAGCGCAACGTCAGACCGAAGTACAAGATCAAATTAAGCAGCTTGATATCGATATTGCACGCTATGAGCAACAGAGTCAGCAGTGGCACCAATATCAGCCATCGGTTAGCTATTTACGTACTATTTTTCCTGATGATGATTTGACACCGCAACGCTGCGGACAACTAATTCTTGACCATGCGTTACACGTTAAATCACTTCGGCAGGTACTCATTGGCTACGAAACGGAAATCAAACAATGCCAGGGGCGCCGTGACAAACTGAGTGGAAGAGAAGCAGGAAGTCTTGAGTATTTGCGGACTCTTGCCGCTGACGTATCGGGAATATCGGTTGCTGAACTGTACGCAGATATCGAAGTACAGGACGCCGGATATTTTGAGGCGGCATTAGGGCCGTTAATGTTCGCCATACTTGTCAATGGTGATGTCGATGATGCCGCCAGACAATTGCTTACACAATACGATGAGCAATGGCCGCTTCCCGATATTTTGTTGATCAGTGTAGCCCAACCTATAGACGTTTTACGCAACGGGCCGTTCGAGTCGGAATTACTTTTTAAAGATATCACCGACCAATATAACACGGTGGAGAGTATCCTCCCGCCCTGGTGTGTTATAGATGAACCGCGATACCGCCGCATCAGCCAGATACGTTCAGAGCCCGTATTAGGTGATAAAGCCCGCGAGGCGCTTATCCTTCAATTGGACCAACAGATTCAACTGGTAGAAGAAAAGAGCGAGACGCTGGAACGTGAGATTGAAGACGTTGAACGTAACAACGAACATCTTAAGGCCGTTAGCGCGGCTCCCTCATTTATTTGGGATGATGAACCGCCGCTGGAAGATACTCGCCGACAGCGAAGCCATCGTCATACCGCTCTGACAGATATTGAAGAAAAACACAGAAGCGTGTCCAGTCAGTCGAAAAAAAGCCGGAATCTCTTACTGGCGCTACAGGAATGTGAACCAGACAGTAAAATCCTGTTTCGGGATTTTCCTCAGGAGCTGGCCGAGATTGCTGATCAGATAAAACGGGCTGAAGTTGCAGGGCGTGATATTAAACGCTATCAGCCGTTAATTAATCAGATAGAAAAAGAGTATCCATTACTACGGGAAGAATACCCGGAAAATATAGCGCAAGTACGCCAGCAGGTTGAGCAGAACGAGAAAACCTGGCAAACCTCTGCAATGCGAGTTCGACTGGTGAAAGAGTTAGACAGTGTGCGTGCTCACCTTAACCAGGAATATGCTAATGCTCAGAAAATACTGGAAGATGAAGCACAAGCACAAATCCTCTTATCTGGCGATCAAAAACGGCTGGAACAGGACGGTGACCGAATTAAACAAGAACTCACAACTGCAAAAAATGAGTTAGCTGAAAAAGATAAGTTTTACTCAGATCTGATATCCGCGATTACTCGCTACCGCCAGAATCGTGATGAGGCTAAAAATGATCTGGATAATTTGCCATTTCCCTACACATTCGGTCTGGAAATTAAACTTGCCTCACAGCTCGCGCATTTACAGAGCCAACTTGAAAAACTGAATAACAATTTAAGAGAGTGCTATACAAAAACGGCTGCGTTGCATCAGCAACGCTCAAAAGAAGAATTAAACCTGACAAATCAAAATAACAAACTTACTGCCCTGACAGAAAAAATTGAACAGATAACTAAGCAGCGCAACGGAATTATAAGTGCATTAAAAGCCGATGGCTCTTATGGTGAGCTGGAACCTGTAATGCGCGAAATGCTGCTCAATGGCAAAGTACCATCACCGGGAGCGCTTTTGCTAGTTGATCAATCATTGCTGACTCAACTGACCCGGTTAACTATTGAATATTCTATTTCTTCAGCCGACCCCTTTATGCAGCAATTAGCGTCCTGCGGTCAGGATACATCTGACATCGCTGAAGTCTGTGCCACGCTTTACAGCCGCGCAGTGGCGCTGTTTCGCCGCCGTGCACGGCAGGATATCCAGCGCACTACACAGCCAAGAGAAATGTTGCAGGCGTTATCTAAGGCGGCGAAAGACGCACAGATCATGTTGGTTGAAACCGAGGCTGCGTTCCAGATGCGCCGGGATGAACTGGCCGACGCTCTATCGCGCCGGATTAACGATGAAAAAAGGGCGATAAGCCGGTTAAGCGCTGAACTTACCGGAATTGGCTTTGGGCAGGTTGCCAGTGTGCGTCTGGAAGCCAGGACGGTTAAGCATTTTCAGGATACCCTGAACGCCCTGAAATCAGGCGGATATGGTATGGACGATCTCTTTTCCACGGCAGGAACCGTTACCGAAGCGCTGGCTGGCCTGTATAAAAAAATCAATCAACATGAAATTGATGGTTCACATTTGCTGGATCACCGTAATTATCTGGATGTAAAAACGCTAATACAGCGTCGTGGTGCAGAGCAGTTTGAACCACTGAACGCTTCCAGCCTGTCAACCGGGGAACGAATCGGCTCCGGGCTGGCGGTGCTGATTGCCGTGCTCAGGCACTGGGGACGTAGCTCTCACGGTAATAAAGAGCCTTTCACTTTGCCGCTGGTGATGGACGAGGTTTCCCGTCTGGATGCCGCCTCTCAGGCGACAGTCCACGAACTGGCGGTAAGAACCGGGTGCCAGATGTTGGTTGCGGCCCCGGAAACGTTAGGAAAAATTACCGGAACCGGCTACCAGTTGGTGCGCATAGTCAGGACAGAGGACACCGGAGCCAACGGGCAAAGTGTTACGCACCATCAGGTGAAAATTACCGGTGTCCGCGACGCCCAGCAGTTGCCATTTGACGTTGATAGCTATCTGGCTACAGCAGAGAATGCTGAAAGTGACGAGGTGAAAGCAATTTAATGCATAAGCAACTGTTTCAGTTAGGTTTCCCGGTCAATGAACTTGGCGATATTCTTCAGCAACTGAAAGAACGGCAAATGATGTTCGAAAATGATAAGGAAAAGTTGCTACGAAATTATCTGGCTGAACTGGGTATTATCATCCCTTTCACGCGCAATCGCTGGCGGCTGGTGGAAAGTGAACGCCTGGAAATCCTGCTGGCGCAGGTGCAGCAACAGATACAACAACAGATCATTGGCAGAAAAGAGCATCGTCCGGCTATCCCTCGGCGAATGCAGAGGATCCATCATAAATCAGCGTCGGCATGGCGAGGTAACAGTAAAGCAAGTCTGAGCCAACCCTTAGTCAAAGGGCAGACCGTTACCTATGATGATATCTTACGACTTCGTAGCCAGGGGACGGCGCTGCGGCTAACGTTTACCGGCAATAATAGGGAAAACGTTTTGTTTGCCGATGATGAAAGTCGATGGCGTTCGGAGTGTTGTTTGCCAGAACGAATGCTACTTGATTTACTCTCTGTGGACATGTCATCGGCACAACTGATCATGACCGTTGAAAATTTAGGTGCTTATGTTGATATGCCGCTTGTTGATGGTTTGATACTGATTTTTGCTCCCGGTCTGAATTATCAACCCGCCTGCCGGTGGATTTCGCAATACGGGCAGGATATACCTTGGGTACATTTTCCCGATCTCGATCCGAATGGATTGACGATTGCCCGACAACTATCCCACTCATTGGCCCGACCCTGTAGGATCTGGTTACCGGACTTTTGGCCATCAGCACACCAAGTTAATGACATGGTAGGGGCCGGAAAATATGCTTGGGATACCGCGCCGGATTGCCCTCAACTTACGCAATTAAAGCAGGAACAGCGCTGGATTGAACAGGAGGTGCTGGTCGTGGACTATCGTTTTAATGCAGCGATACAGAGGTTGGTCAATCATTCTGGTGATGAAATAGTACTTATCGAATCGGCGGAAAAATCAATTTAACAAGATGTGTAGAAAAAAGAAATTAGACTTGTGAAAATTATAAGGGGTAATTTAATGATTGACAGATTAGAGCTTACAAAAAATGTCCAGTTTTATGACCTTAAAATTCCTCTCGATAATGAGGAAAGAAAAATTACAAATAACGAAATTCTGAGTGTCCTGAATTCTGCCGATGATAATATTGAACCAGATTCTGATTATCTGATAAATGATTTTAGGGTGGAAAGGAATTTGATTGATGCTGATGTTAATTTTATTTACTCTCTGCGCGTCTTCCCTACACTAAGACCTGTCTATTTTATGGGGGAAGCCGAAGGCGGTGATAATTTTTACGATACAATATATGCATTCATATTGATTCTGGAATTTGATAACAGTATAGCCATAATAAAAAAGAGCTGTGCAAACATATCTGATAAATTAGAGAATGATTTTAATCTAATCACAAGTCACTCATTGGCAGGAACATTTAATGATTCTGATGTTTCATTTCAGAAAATATCCACGCGGAGCATGACGAATTCGGATAAAGCTATCAGGAGTCGTTCATTTGAATCATCAGATCTTAAGGGGGCTTTTTCTACACATGCTGCTGGCAGATCTATACCTTACTATTTGAAACTTCGACAAGGCCCAACAATTAAGACAATTTCAGGCAGTGGCAGATTAGTTGAAGCATCACAGAGAATTAGTTTCGATGATATTGCCTCATGGTCTTACAATCAATTATGCCTTGTCAGGCAAGGTGGCGGTGTCAAAGATTTTTTAAATTACTTTGCACAACAGAAAGAATTAAATGAAGTTATGGCATTAACTCAGCCGAATGCACTCCTCATTGAAAGTACTGCTTTGTATGAAAAAATAGAGTCAGAAGGGCTAAGGATTAAATATAAACTTCCCGACGGTGAGGATTGTTATCTATCCGAGAAGAAGCTTAATAGGCTTTTTCAAAAACTCGAAAAGGTATATGAAATTAGAGATGATTTAACGATTGATTCAGCTATTGGCAGTGCAAAAATAAAAAGAAATAATAAAACGCTTACAATAGAGTCAACTATCCTTAGACGGTTAAAAATTCTATCGAATGGCAAAGAGGCTACGCTCCAGAGTTTTATCTTTAAAAATGGATTCTATAGCATAACATTCCAGGATCCTCGTTATATGTATTTTATGGGGAACTGTTTCGAAGATGCGTCTGGAATTTCAGAAATAAATAGTATTCTGGAAATTCTTATGCCTGTTGACAATATGGATAAGGTACTAAGTGAAAAAGGTACTTTTACAAAACTGAGTACTAAATTCTCTAAGGGGTCAATGTTTGATTTAGTTGAAGAAATTCATAAAAATGATGACTATATATTTTGCGACGATCTGGGGAACGAATGGGCTGACCATATAACGTTTAATAAACAAGATTCCTGCATCAGTTTCATTCATTCAAAACATGGCTCGAAGACGACGTCAGCAAGCAAGTTACATGATGTCGTCGGGCAGGCAATTAAAAATCTGGGGTATATGTATTTTAGTACACCAGATCTTTTGGACAAAGTTAAGAATAAATTAAAGAAAAACTATGTAAACAACAATACGGCTACAAAGATCAATAAAATAAGGAAAGGTGATACAAGAAAGCTCAAAAAGTATCTTGATGAATTATCAAAAGATGTTAGATTGCACAGGAAATGTATTTTGAGCTGTTCATTTATTTCAAAAAAAGAAGTTAAGCGTGAGTTTGGTAAATTACGACGTAATCAGCCAGTAAAGCCGCATGTGATACAACTTTTATGGATACTGTCTTCTTTTTCTCATGCGGTTAAAGAAGTTAATGCAGTGCCAGTAATATATTGTGAAAAATGATTTTGTTAGGTCATACTTACTATGACGATGCCCGGTTTAAGTCGGGCATCTGAAATATATTATTTTTATACTTCCTGATATTCTCCAATACTTTTCAACAAATAATTGTACTGATCAGGGTCTGATTTATGCATTTTATCCAGAACGAAATTGGCCACTCTGGAAATCTCAGGAACCTCAAGTGGTTTAAATCCACGGTCAGGTATTGATTCAAGATGCGAATATTCATTGTTGAGGCGATTTATGAGTGCAATGGCAGTCGCATCCTCATCGCCAAAAAATTTCTTGATCTTCTCAAATGAATCATTTTTATCGTCATGCCAGGGATACTTAAAGTACAGGAATGCTTCCAGAAATTTTCTGAGATTATTTCCGAAACCATAAAATGGTTCGTAGCATTCATTTGCCATAGTCTGGTCCCGACATTTGTAGATCTGCTGAAAAAGATAATTAAATTCCGTAATATAATCATTCAAATACGCAGGCATAAGTATAATATTACTTCCTCTGCCGTTACGTTCCAACATGAAATTTTCTTTGTCTTCGACGTTTCTTGCCTTACCTTCACCCACCGTGATTTTCTTTTTAGGAATAGATAACCTCTTCAGGTATTTTAAAAAATCCAAATTATGCGTGGAAATGAAAAGTTGCTTGTATCGATACCCATTGGAACCATCAGCATTCTTAATTGGTTTAGCTATCAACCCTTCAATCAGGCTGAACATAAAAAATATATGATTCCCATCTAAACTGGAGATTGGGTCATCAATATAAATAATAAGTTCTTTGCCTTTACTCTCTGGTTCTTCCAGTTTTGCAATAAAGTAACAGAATGCGATTAAACTACATTCACCTTCGCTTAGATTGAAAGCCGATTTTCCTCCTCGCATAATTTCAAATTTAACTGATGTTTTAATCGAATCATCTTTGGCTTCTAATTGTATACTATCGTGCCCAAAGAAATGGTTGAGCAGTGCATTTACTTTTTCTGCCCCTTTGCGTTCATCTTTCTGCTCTCCCTGTAGCTGTGTGATCTTTGTTTCTCATTCGGTGACTTGATTTCTGGCATCAAGAAAATCAGTAGAAGCTTTGTTGGCTTCTGTATTTAAATTTTCTATGCGAATTATTTCATCATCATAGTTAATTGTTTGAATGAAAGATGCAACATCAGTAAGTCTTAGTGCATCGCGGGCTGCATTCTTATCTTTTTCAAGTGTCTTCGTTCGGGTATTGTTTTGACTCACTAGGTTATTGATATCGCGAGAATACTGCTGGATTTTCTCAATGGAATAATGGACGTTGGGCATTTCTAACGGTTTAAAAAGGTCATTTTTTCTTGAGGTTAATGCTTTTTCTAAAAATTCTAGATCTTGTTTGTAGACGGTTAATTCTTCATCAAGGTCCGTCTTACTTTGTTCAAATACAACACGCTCTTCAGGATAAAACATATTCCCTGTCAAAGTCATAAATGTGGGAATCTTAACAATTGCATTTGAGATAGACGCTAAGCAGCTACCAATTTCTGATTCTAGAACTGAAGACTACTCGTTAAAATGAGAGTCCAGAACCTGCCAGATATCGTGCGGTAGATTCTGGCGACAGAAGGCGCACGTCTCTCTTTTTTCTTTATGAAGTGAGATCCCCTGTTTTACCCATGTTTGTAAAATACTATCGTTAAGTAGTTCCTGGAGAGGCTGGGTAGGTATAATACGTCTGGAGAGAAGCTCTTCTGCAGTTTTTCTGATTTCTGCGATTTTAAGATCAATATTGATCAAGGTAGTAATGTCAGGAAGTGCCTCCTGTTTCAGGAGTGAAAGCTTGTGCGCCTGCTCTTCCATACTAAGATATTTAAATCCGGCTTTCTTAGTAGTTGAGATATCCTGTTTTATATTTGTAATGCTGTAAATTGATTTTCCATAATCACGGTTCTTTTTTATCTTGTTATTAGCGTGAGCTCTCAATTTTTCTTCTAAGGCACCTGAAGCTGTTTGGTGGTTGGCCTTAGCCTGATTCCATTTTTTGTTTTTTTCTTCCTGATTAAAGCGGAAGCCTGATTTTGTTTCTATGCTACCAAGTTCGGTTTCTATTTCTGCAATGGCATCTTCGATTTCTTTATTTTTCTCACCAACGATAGCAAATGTTTTGATTTCACCACTATCCTGATTGACAAGAAAACTGAGGTTATCGTTCACAAAATCACGATTATAGACTCTGATATCGTAGTGGTGGTTATTGACGTCGGCAGAAGTAATATTACCCTTATCGCCGTAAATAGTGAAAGATGGAGTCGTAAAGTTAGGGGGAAGATGTTTTGTCTCTAAAGCTCGAAAGATCCGTGATAAGGTAGTTTTTCCCGAATAGTTGCGCCCATACAAGACATTTAATCGTTTAAAGCTCTGAACATTATTACCGCGATCTTTAACACTTTTTCGCCAGGTAAAATCACTAAAACTACCAAAATTAGAAATGTCAATCTGATTGATCATTGATGTATCATCCTCATACATATCTCTTAAATACGATAGACAATCAGTCCAACTGAATCCTACCGTTCATTCCACGACTAATATTGCTGCGAACAAAGTATTCAAATACCTATATGGGCACTTTCAATACTTAAACTGATCCAGTTTAATGAGAGAAAATTGTGCATAATTTGATATGGCTCTGAAGTTTCGACTTTTTACGTGCTAAAGAAAAATTATCTGGGGGGCATTGTATTTCTGCTTCTATTTCCCATCGATGCTTCTTGCTGTCCATCCCCAATCGCAGTATCCTTATCCCGCACCTGCAAAATCAGGCGCCGGGATTGGAACCCCGAAATATAACCATACTGGCGACACGTGACGCGTCTGCGTCTTTTTTTATGTCGCGCGCTTAGCTACATCAAAATTATGGTGGGCTGGGTGGGGGCACCGTAAGGTGCGCCGGTTCCAGTATGGCCGGTAGTTCCAACCCCGTTCAGTCCACCACCCATGAGATTGGAACCTCTGGTGGTGGTTTTCAAACTACATACTGGAGGTTGCCTCTATGGCTACGATCCCCACTCAAGCACACCCGTCACTTGCTGTTCCTTTAAGCGCCACTACGGATTTCACCATACTCGCTAGTCATTGCGAAACCTTTGCCGAAACCCTGATTGAATGCAACGATCCCACGCTAAAAATGGCGCTCTGCGGCAGGATCAACGCCTGCCTGACGCTGCTCCAGCCCACATTGTTAGAGCCCGCTCCTCCCCATCTGGTTGAAAGCCTGACCGTTGACGCGCTTCCTGTCAGTCCCCCACGCTTTGATCCTGAATGCACTGAACTTTGCCACTACTGTATTGCTCTGACCCAGACTCTGTCAGGGCTGGGATTTGCCTCTGAAACGGAGAAATACCTTAGCTGGTTGCTGTACGACCTGATCAACTACTTCGCGGCGGAAATGAAAGCCCCGCGCTGGTTGCGTACCGCCGACGGCGTGAAGTTTATCGATGGTGTGGAGGTCAAAGCATGATGAAGTCTGACTGGCATCCTGCCGACATTATCGCCGGGCTGAAAAAACGTGGTACCTCACTGTCAGCGCTTTCGCGTCAGGCGGGGCTGGCGTCCTCTACGCTGGCTAATGCGCTTACCCGCCGTTGGCCCAAAGGCGAAAGATTGATTGCTGAAGCGTTAGATGTTGCGCCTGAGAACATCTGGCCATCACGCTACCGTAAGTCAGAATACCGATAAGGCAAGTAATCCCTCCCGATCTTCTGCCTGCTCTTGCAGGTGGGAGATCGAGAGAACGCTAGTGACATGCGACAGCTCGGCATTTAATCAAATCAACGGGAAATGTTTTTCAGACAAAAACAGTTTCCTCTTTTTGCGCCAGTTGTACTCGTATAATTTCCCCCATGCAACGAATGGCCCTCCGGGCTGCCCTTACGCTTCATGACCTGCAAGAAGCGGCCTGATTTCAGGCTGGTCGTCCCGTTACCGGCAATACCTTTGAAAATGTCGGACTGCATTGCAGCTAAGGTCACTCTTCACACGGCGTCAATACCTGAGCTGGTTTTTCGGTACAGGTCGTAAAACGGTGAATGCCTTGCATATTATTCACTTAAACACCCGAATGCATATTCAGCTTTCCAGTAACGATGCATGAATCCCTCATTCCATCGCTTCATAATCAATTTTATAGCTTTACATCTATATAGTATTTGACCTATATTAATCAGGAGGTCCTGTGTGGACGATTAAAACAACGGATACGTTTGATCGCTGGTTCACCTCGCTCACCGATACCGACAGGGCCAGCGTGCTTGCCGCGTTGTTGGTCCTGCAGGAAAAGGGACCGGGTTTGTCAAGACCTTATGCCGATACGCTCAGAGGCTCCCGCTACAGCAACATGAAGGAGCTGCGTATTCAGAGCCGGGGCGATCCGATACGGGCGTTTTTCGCTTTTGACCCGGCCCGTACCGGCATTGTGCTTTGTGCCGGAAATAAGGTCGGCAATGAAAAACGTTTTTACGCTGAGATGCTCCCGGTTGCTGACCGGGAATTCACGAACTGGCTGAACATATTAAAAGAGAAGGAGTAACGCGATGGGCAGAACGCTGGAACAGCTTATTGCGGATGAAAAACCTGAAGTCGTGGCCGAAGCTCAGGCGATGGCGACGGACATCCTGCTCAACATTCACCTTGCTGAACTGCGTGAGAAAGTACAGAAAACGCAGGTCGAAATGGCGCAGGCGCTGGGCATCAGGCAACCTACCGTTGCAGGAATGGAAAAACCGGGCCGTGACCTGAAGCTTTCCACGCTTAAACGCTATGTTGAAGCAACCGGCGGCAAGCTACGCCTTGATGTTGAACTGCCGGATGGTTCTCACTACGGATTTGTACTGTAAGCACTGACGCTCCCTGAACCGGAGCGTCAGCCCCTTCATGACGGGCTGCGGCCTGCATTGCCGTAAGGCTTTGCTGCCGCGTGGCCGTAAAACTGCACCAGAAACGCAACGTTTAAACACTGCACCAGTCCAGTGCGTCACTTTAACCGCGCAGAGCGGGAAAGTGACGCACGCAGCCTTTTCGACCTGCACCAGAAAACTCAACTGCGCCAGCTCACGGCTGGATCCTGACACCGCCTTTTCAGGCCATTTGACCAATAAGGAGAACATGAACCGATACCGGAGGGGGACAGGGACTGTCCGGGGGATGACCCGCTAACGCGGGCGGCTGCTCAGAGAGCACAACCGATGCCCCACCACACCTCAACGGCGACCGCCCCGGCGCTCAGGTATCGTTCGCAGCCCCGACAAAAAAACAGGGGCTATCGGCCTACGCGCCGGGGAAAGCTGTATCAGTGCTGGGTTTTTGGGATGAGTTTGCGGCAATCATGAAAAGGGGAAAATATGGGGATTCTGGAGCAGGAAATGAAGCGTCTTGCACAACAGGCGGGCGGCAGCCATAAAACCGTTCACGACCGCATTAAGCTGGCGCAGCGGTTTTGTGAGCGTCTGGTGCTGGCGCAGAATGTGCAGATCCGCCGGGTGGAACAGCTTAAGGCGCGGCATATTGAAGGCTATGTCCGCGAGCGACTGGCGCAGGGCATCACGAAGCGTTCCCTGCAAAACGAGTTGGCGGCGGTGCGCTGCATTCTGAAACAGGCCGGGCGCGACAGGCTGGCGCAGAGTGAGCGGCTGAACAACCGCTCTCTGGGATTGTCCGGCGCATCCCGTAACGGTACGAAGCTGGCTATCACGCCGGAGCACTATCGTGACGTGCTGGAGACGGCCCGCGTAAAAGATCCGGGGCTGGCGGCAGCACTGGAACTCTCAAGGCTGATGGGATTACGCTCGCAGGAGGCGGTGCAGAGCGTGCAGTCGCTGAAAACGTGGCGGCAGGCGCTTGACCGTGGTGACACCCGCTTAACCGTGGTGTTTGGCACCAAAGGCGGACGGCCCCGCGAGACGATTATTCTTGGTACTGGCGCTGTCAGAAAAGCGCTGGATAATGCGCTGGCAGTGGCAGAAGATCGTCACGGCAGGCTGATAGATAAGCCGGATCTGAAAACCGCCATGAAATACTGGCACAGTCAGGCGTCACGTCTCGGGTTAACGGGCGCATATTCCCCGCACTCGTTGCGCTATGCGTGGGCGCAGGATGCTATTTGTCATTATCTGGCGCAGGGATTTGGTGAAAAGGAAGCGCTGGCAATGACGGCGATGGATTTGGGCCACGGTGACGGGCGCGGGCGGTATGTGGCGCAGGTTTACGGGAGAAAAGATGGTGCTGATTGATAGCCTCAGACTTGCAATATGATGCTATTCATCGTTTTTCACCCAAAATTATTTGCCCCAAATAATTTTGGGTAGTTTCCTATTAATCCCGGGGTATTAATCGGTTTTCATATAAAAAATTTTGGGGGCAAAATTTATTGTATGCTTTCCTCTTAATAACAATCCTTCTGAACGGTATGGCCTATTAATATGCTTCTGGTACAGCATTGCGGTATTTTTCTGATGATTGCGCCAGCAAAAGAAAAAGTCCGGAAAGGGTAAAGGGCGACTAAGAGTAACAGCGCCAGACCGGAAAAGGCCAAAGGACTGAAAGGGCCTTAACACTGGCGCAGTTCGATGTTTATCCGATAATATCTGGCGCAGTCCTGACACAGGCAGGCGACGGCAGACTGGTGCAGGTAAACGGTGGTATTGAACTGGTGCAGTTGTGGCGTATTGGCAAATCAGGTTCTGGTGCAGATTGTCTGGCAGCTTCCGCCTGAAATTATTCACTGTGGATAATTTCCGTTTTTTGCCTATTGATTCATAATATATTGATAGGTTTTCGTGCAAAATTATTCTACGTCGAATAATTTTGTACGCTTTCCGATTAATAACCCAAAAATTGAAGATAAATCCTTTCAATGCAAAAAGCAGATCCGAATTCAATCAGGATCTGCTTTTTCATTTTTAACAAATTATACTGCTACTGGCTCAGGCTGCCTTATGCCGCCGCGCATAAATATAGGGCGCAACGTACCCCTCGCGGCTCATGTCCAGATAGTCCGACCACCACTGCATCATGTCCTTACGAGCGTCAAGATGCTCGGCGCGGTGAATGTACGCCGCCCGCACGCTGTTCCGCTCCTGATGGCTCATCTGCCTCTCCACGGCATCCCGCGACCAGAGTTCGGATTCCACCAGTGCACTACAGGCCATTGCCCGGAAGCCATGTCCGCAGACGTCGGCTTTGGTATCATAGCCCATCAGACGCAGCGCCCGGTTAATAGTGTTTTCACTCATCGGCTTATAGGGGTTATGGTCGCCGGGGAACACCAGTTCCAGATGGCCGGAGATTTCCTTTATCTTCTTCAGAATGGAGATAGCCTGACGAGAAAGCGGCACAATATGCGGGGTGCGCATTTTGGCGCCACGACCTGAAAAACGAACTTTGTCTATTGCCTCGCGGGTGGCGGGGATGGTCCAGATTTTGTGTCTGAAATCTATCTCGCTCCAGCGGGCAAAGCGCAGTTCGCTGGAACGGATAAACAGATGCAGGGTCAACGCTACCGCCAGTCTTGTTAACTGCCGCCCCTGTTGATAGTCTTCGATACGTTCCAGCAGCTCGGGTAACCGCTCCAGCGGCAGGGCGGGATAGTGATTTTTAACCGGCGGTGCTGTGACGCCTTCCAGATGCTGCGCCGGGTTGCTTTCGGTCAGTCCCTGCTGAACGGCGTAACGCATGATGTTGCAGAGTTGCTGCCGGGTACGGGACGCGACTTCCAGAAAGCCTTTATCCTCGATAACTTTCAGTAACGCCGTGAAATGCTGAGTTTTCAGCATCATGACGGGCAGATGACCGATTGCCGGAAAAATATGATTTTTCATACTGGCAAGGATGCGCTCTGCATAGTCAGCCGACCACTTTTTATTGGTTTTGTGCCATGCCACCGCAACGGCCTCAAAGCATTTCTCCGGTGACGCGGCGGCTTTTTCAGTCATGCGTTGTTGCGCGGGATTGATATTCTGCGCCAGCAGTTTACGGATGCCGTCGCGCTGCTGACGGGCGTCGGAAAGCGAGACCTGCGGATATGCGCCTAAGGCAATTCGGGATTCTTTTCGGTTGAAGCGATATTTGAGATACCAGAGGCGTGAACCGCCCGGATTGACAAGCAGATACAGACCCTGAGAATCGGTCAGTTTAAAGGGTTTATCAGAAGGCTTGATACTACGGATTTTCGCGTCGGACAGGGACATATGGTGGTCACTCCATTATCGAACTGAAATGACCCCAAATCAGACCACCAATTTCGCCGGATGCGCAGGGAAAACTAGATACGCATCGGGAAAGATTTTCACGCTAACTTACTGAAACCTAACTTAATAGGGACTTATAAGCACGCCTGAAAACAGGAATTTGGCTCCTCTGACTGGACTCGAACCAGTGACATACGGATTAACAGTCCGCCGTTCTACCGACTGAACTACAGAGGAATCGTGTGAACGGGGCGAATATTATCGACCTGCGTTCACCTTGTCAAAGGGGGAAAGTAAACTTTTCGTTCGTTTGCCGACAATTTCAGCAAATCGCTGATTTTATAGCAAATTCGCGTTGAAATTACACAGCAATATGCGCCGCCTGCAGGCGGCGCGTAGGATCAGAACAGTACGGAGTAGTTCAGACCAAAGGTACGTCCGCGACCTTTATAGGTATACAGGCCCGGTGCGCCGTAGGTTGGGCTATACAGCCCCGGCGCGCGCTGGCCCCAGGCGGTGGTGTAGTCTTTGTCCAGCAGGTTTTCCACGCTGAAGCTGACCTTGCCCACCGGCAGGGCGTAGCTGCCCAGGAAATCAATGGTGTTATAGCCATCGATCTTCTTACCGTCGGCGTCAGACACGTCAAAGGTCTGCGTGCTCTGCACGCGCAGCGCCCAGTCGCCCGGTGCCCAGTTAACCCATGCGCTGGCCTTCGACGGGCTGGCGCTGTCGACCGTCAGCTTCTCCCATTTTCCGTTTTCACGCGTCTCAGACTTAATGGCGTTAAAGTTCGCGCCTGTGCTCCAGTCGCTGTCGGTGAAGAAGTAGTCTACCTGGCCTTCAACCCCGTAAATACGACGTTTATCGTCTTCGAGGTTGATGGTCATGTCACTCTTGTTGATGGTGATGGTTTTATCGGAAAGCGAGTAATACGCCGCGACCTGCGTGCGCAGGTTGTCGCCGGTGAAACGCCAGCCCAGCTCGTAGGCGTTGACCTTGATCCCATCCAGCGTCGAGTCGTTCACGTTCACGCTGTTCAGCAGGCGATAGTGGCCGTCGACGAGCTGGTAGGTGCCAGAGCCGTAGTATTTCGCCAGGTCCGGAATTTCGAAGCCCTGGGAGAAGTTAAACCACAGCTGCTGCTGTTCGGTCAGGCGACCGAGTATCCCGGCGTTAAACAGGAAGTTGTTGTAATCCGTTTTCCCACCCGGCACCGCGTCGGCGGAGGTGGCTTTCCCGTTAGCGATGGCCTGCTGCTGGGCGTAACCAACAAAGTCATCCACCTTGTTTTCAGTGTACTGGTAGCGCACGCCGCCGCTCAGAGTGATGGCATCAATGTCATAGCTGGCCTGCAGGAACGGGGCAAGGTTGGTAATGCTGTAACCCGGATAACGGCCCACGTTGTAGGCATTTTCCAGATCCATACCGCCGCTTGCCGCCGCTTTACTCAGATCGAAGAACTGCTGGTTGGCATCGAAGGTTTCATGGTCGGCATCGACACCCCAGGTGAGGGTCAAATCATCCACCGGCTTGCTGTTCAGGGTCAGCTTGCCGCCATAAAAGTCGGTTTTCTGCTGGGATGCGCCAATGCTGGTTACCGCGCCTTTGCTCAGCGTCGGGAACGGGTAGTAGGTCAGGCTCTCATCGCGATAGTAAATCTGCGCGACCAGGTCCTGGCCCCAGAAATCGGTATTCGAGTACTGCAGGTTAATCAGGTGGCGCTCGGTACCGGGGATACGATCGGAGTTGAGATTGTCTTTGTTGTAGGCTTTTGCATCGCCCGTTACCGCCGAGAAGTTCTCGCCGAGGAACAGACCGTGCTTCCCGTCGGACTCGCTCTTGTAGTACTGCGTGGTGAGCTGCAGCTGCTGATGATCGTCAATGTTGATGGTACCCGTGCCCATCACGTCAATACGGTCGGAATACTGCAGGCCGGTCTGGGTGTTATCGATAATCACCTCGTCGCCGTTGCCGTCATACCAGCCGCCGTAGCGCTGATACGACACCGACAGACGACCGGAGGCCTTATCGTTGCCGCCGCTGACGGCTGCCGACACGTTCTCATCGTGATCGTTGTGGCTGTTAAACCCGCTCTTTGTCCCGGTCTGGAACTCCACTTCGGTATCCGGCTGGCCCTTTTTGGTGACGATGTTCACCAGGCCGCCGGTGCTGCCGCCGCCATAGAGCGAGGTGGCACCGGAGATCACTTCGATACGATCGATGTTGAACGGATCGATAGAGTCGAGCTGGCGGCTGTCGCTGCGTGACGAGTTCAGACGCACGCCGTCCACCATCACCATCATCGAACGACCGCGCAGGTTCATGCCGTAGTTGGTGCGCCCCTGGCTGCTGACGTCCATGCCCGGGATCAGCTGGGCCAGCACTTCTTTAATCTCTTTTCCGCCCTGAACCTGCTGCTCAATTTCAGCACGCTCAATGACCCAGGTGGTCTGCGCCATTTCAGCCACGCTGCGGTGAGCACGGCTGGCAGAGACCACGATATCTTCTTCCTTTTGTTCTTCCGCCCACGCAGAGGTAGAAAGCATTGCAAGCAAGCAAGGATTTAAAACCCAAAGATGAGAACGTTTCATTGTTATGTTGATCCTGAATGTGTGTGTCAGTACTCGGTCGTTTTTGCTAAAGATTTAAAAACCTGGCTACTTTCCGGGCTGGCGGTGCTTCGCCAGTGGATAACGCCAGGGGTGGTAGCCAGTTCAAACGGCTCGTCATCGTGCGCGCGATTCAGAATTCGCGCCGCGCGCCAGGCCATCAGGCTGAGCTGGGGTTCGGCAATGCCGAGACGGTGCATCCCGGCGTTTACGGCAAACAGGCGGTTGCTCTGCGGGCCGTCCCATTCAAGGGTGAAATCGTTGTTAATGCAGAAGGCCTCATCCGTATCCCGATGGAGGCGGTGAGACAGCGGCGCGAGGAACGTAGGCTGCACGGCGCGGTAGCCAGTGGCAAAAATCACCACGTCGCTCTCCAGCTGTTCCTGACCGCCATCAAGATGATGCTGAATGCTCAGGCGATGTCCGTTTTCCTGGCGCGTGAGGGCCGTCACCGAGCGGGATGGCAGGAGGTGAGCCCAGGGTTTTTCACGCAGCACTTCAAAGCGGTGGTACATGGCGCGGTAAATCGCCAGCAGCGATTCCGTGGTAATACCGTCAGAGGTCATCTTCTGCTCGTGCAGCATCTGACGACGGGCCTCTTCACCGAGCGTGGAGAAGCTGTCCACGTACTCCGGCGTGAAGTACTCGTTAGCAAAGGCAGCTTCATCCAGCGCGTTGTAGTTGTTGCGGCGCGATACCCAGTTCAGGCTCCGCGGCTGGCCCCATTCACCGCGGAAGATGTTCAGGAACAGGTCGGCACCGCTCTGGCCGCCGCCGATCACGGTGACGCGCTTGCCCGCGAGATCCGGCGTGCGCAGCATCATCTCGCTGGCGTGGAAGCAGGTATCGTCCTGCATCGTGACGCAGTCAGGCAGGTTGATCTGTTTGCCAATCCCCACGCAGACGTGGCGCGCCAGGAAGCGGTCCCGCTGGGTCATCACCTCAAACAGGCCGCTTTTCTCATCAAAGCTCACCTGCTGCACCTGCTGGCTGAATGACAGGTTGGTGAGGTTTTCCGCCGCCCAGCACAGGTAGTCCGCAAACTCCTCGCGGGAGACGGTGCGCTGCTCGGTGGTCAGAAAGCGGTAGAACTTTTTACGCTGCACCAGGTAGTTCAGGAAGCTGTGGCGGTTGGTGGGCTCCACGGCGCTGACCAGATCCTTCAGAAAGCTGGTCTGCATGTGGCAGTCCGGCACCATCATCCCCGGGTGCCAGGAGAAGTGCGGTTTACGCTCAAGGAACAGCGAGCTAAAACCGTCCAGCCCTTCGGCCAGAGCGGCGATGCTGAGGTTAAACGGGCCAATACCAATGCCGATGAAATCATAGGTTTTCATTGCGCTGACTCCCGGGAGGCCAGAAAAAGAGGGTTATCAAGATCGGTAACGTAGTTCGGCAGCATGCGGCTGCCGCCGTCGTGTTCGGAGAAGGTCAGTTTGACCGGGTTGAGGATCACGCGAATAATCTGCGGCTTGAAGAGATCGAATTTGGCGAAGCGTTCTGCCAGATCCGGGTGTGCAGCCATATAGCCACGTAATACCTCGGCCAGAATCTGATAGAAGCGCGTTTCGCTAACGCCGCATTGCAGGGTGAGGCGCGAGATAAAGCGCAGCACCGTCACAAAGTTGCCGGTTTGCAGGTCGTGAATGATGTAATCCGCGCTGAGGCGCGCCGTGACGGCCTTCACCTGCTCCGGCAGGCTCTGCGCCTGCGGGAAGTCTTCATCCACCAGGCGCATATCGCCCTGGAAATCTTTCAGCAGGATGCGCTGCGGGACGTAGTCATTCATCACCAGCGTCACGTTCTGGCCGTGGGCGATCAGCGCCACGCCGTAGCGGCAGAGCAGGTGGTAGAACGGGATCACCGTTGCTTCAAACAGCTTTTCCAGCCACGCGTCGGCGCTTAACCCCGAGTGTTTAATCCATGCGTCGATGAGCGGGCGCCCGGCGTTATCGGTTTCCATCAGCGCCGCCATCAGCACCGCCTGTTCACCGTCCTCTAAATAACAGGACGGGTTCTCGCGCCAGATCACCCCCAGCATCTCCTGATAGCGGTAGGGCGCTTTCGGCAACGCGGCATAGCCCGGATGCGACAGATATCCGGCGGCGGGTTCGCCAAGCACCTGCGCGCCTGAGCGGGCAAGCGTGGCATCGGTGGCAAACTGCTGCTGCAGCCAGCGCGAGGCCAGCGGCCCGGCGGCAATGTACTTGCCCGGAATGCCGCGATAGCAGGAGGTGTTGTAGATAGTCAGCGGAAGCTTGATGTCATACGACGCGCGACGGCTGGCGTTAGTGAGGGTGCGCAGGGACTGCTGCGCCAGATACTCATCGCCAAATTCGCCCAGCTCAACCATTTCACCGCGCGCCAGCTGCGCCAGGAAATGAATGGCGATCTTCTGCTGCCACTGCCACGGGTGCAGCGGCACCGGCAGCCAGCAATCGTTCAGACCTAGCGCCTGCCAGCGGGCGTCAAAGCGGGCGCGCTCGGCGTTGTCCATGGCGCTGGCCAGCAGAGCGTTGATATCGCAATCGGCGTCGCTGCTCCAGACCAGATGCTCCCGCTGAACGGCAACCCAGTGCAGACGAAAACGTCCGCGATACTCAGGCGCGTACTGACGCAGCGCGTCCAGCCCCCAGCCGCGGCGACCTTTGTTGAAAATAAACTTCGGGTGACCGCTCATCAGACACTGTAATTCGTCCGGGTCGAGGTGGATCAGCGCGTCCGCGTCCAGCGCTTCACGCGCCTGCAGCAGCTGCATATCGCCGCGCAGCGTGGCGTAGAGATCTTCCATGTGCTCTGCCGTTTGCGCGTCGCTCATCTCCAGCACCGTCGCCAGCTGCAGGAGTGCGCTTTCCGCTTCGACGGCTTCGCCGCTGGCGGTGGTCAGGCTGGCAGGATCGATGTGCAGCCAGCCCCAGATCCCACGAGCGGCGCGAAACTGCCAGGACTCTCTGCCCATGGTGATGCGCCAGACGTCCGACGAAACCTGCTCAGCGCGCAGGGTGCCTTCGTATTCCAGCTCGGCGAGGATCTTCGCCACCATTTCGCGGTTCACTTTCTGCCAGAGCGCGCTCACAGGCCCACCTCGCTGAAGAAGCGGTGACGCTGGCTCATGATGAGGCGCGAGCGCTTGTGCGGGAAGTCGAACTCTTTCATCGTGTCAAAACCGGCGGATGCCAGATGGCGGAACAGGCGCTGGTTGTCGAAGCGCGGCTCGGCGACAATGCGCGCGGTGCGCGGTTCATCGAGATATAAATAGTGGCTCAGGCCGCGCAGCCAGCTGCGGATGTACTGCGCTCCGCGCCAGTTCTCTTCACCCACCAGCATGTGCAGCCCGCGGTCAAACGGCTGCCAGCGGTAGTGACGGCCAATGCGGTCTTCCGCCGCCCAGTAGAGCTCAAAATAGCCGAACGGCTGGTCATCGAAGCAGCCGATTACCGGGTAGCAGTAGGTCGAGTCAAGCTGACGACGCAGGTAGCTTTCCTGCTCGGCCTGCGGGCCCGCCATCTCCCAGAAGGCGTTCACGCGCGGGTTGTTCATCCATTGCGTAAAGCGCTCGCCGT
>Ga0308162_1000940_pt1 | contig 26423 bp, 21 predicted proteins | sample PhySR2_FD_201370 | JGI IMG/M metagenome (GOLD analysis project Ga0308162, IMG submission 201370) | Phyllosphere microbial communities from UC Gill Tract Community Farm, Albany, California, United States - DLSLS.R2 | ecosystem: Host-associated > Plants > Phyllosphere > Unclassified | place: USA... | reverse complement strand
GCGAGTGCCCACACAGATTGTCTGATAAATTGTTAAAGAGCATTGCGAATCAACGTTTTAACTCGTTGTCGCGAGGTGGCGTATATTACTCGCTTCACCTCAGGAGTCAATCATTATTTTGATTTTTCCTCCTGGACCAAATCGCTTCAGTCCCTGTCACCGCGCTGCGTATCTTGCTTTGCCGTGTCAGTGGATGCGCATTATAGGGAGTTCAGAAAAAGGCGCAATACCTTTTTTAATAAAATCTGACTGACTGCTGCATTCCACAGCAAAACACCTATTTATACGGTGTTATCCACAGATTTACTCACAAATGGTTAAAAAAATCATTTAACGCGAGATCCACGCAAACGTTTTCGCTACAATATGCCCCTGTTAATTGTAAAGGCGCCGATGCTTTTATCTTTCAAACTGCAACTCCAGAGGTTTACTTCTATTATGCAACATCGTCCTGTACGCCGTGCTTTACTTAGTGTCTCTGATAAAACAGGGATCGTTGACTTTGCACGAGGCCTTTCTGAACATGGTATTGAACTCCTTTCAACTGGCGGTACTGCGCATTTACTGGCAGAAGCAGGCTTAGCCGTTACAGAAGTATCAGACTATACCGGCTTCCCAGAAATGATGGATGGGCGCGTTAAGACCCTACACCCAAAAATCCATGGTGGTATTCTCGGACGCCGCGACAAAGACGATGCGGTGATGGCTGAACACCACATTCAACCTATCGATATGGTTGTAGTAAATCTCTATCCCTTCGCTAAAACGGTCGCTAAAGAAGATTGCAGTCTGGAAGACGCTGTTGAAAATATCGATATCGGTGGTCCCACAATGGTTCGCTCAGCGGCGAAGAACCATAAAGATGTCGCAATAGTCGTGAATAGCGCGGACTACGCCCCTCTATTAAAAGAATTAGCCGATAACGACCATGGCTTGAGCTTAGCGACACGTTTCGATCTAGCCATTAAAGCCTTTGAGCATACTGCGGCTTACGATGGAATGATCGCGAATTACTTTGGTCGCTTGGTGCCGGCTTATCATAGCGAAGAGAAAACGCCGTCTGGCCAATTCCCCCGTACCTTAAATCTTAGCCTTATTAAGAAACAAGATATGCGTTACGGTGAAAACAGCCACCAACACGCCGCCTTCTATATAGAAGACACACTCTCAGAAGCCTCTGTCGCAACAGCGATCCAACGTCAAGGTAAAGCGCTTTCCTATAATAATATTGCTGACACCGATGCGGCACTTGAGTGTGTCAAAGAGTTCGAGCAGCCAGCCTGCGTGATTGTGAAACATGCTAACCCTTGCGGAGTTGCCACAGCCAGCGATTTACTTCAAGCCTATGACTTAGCTTATGCGACCGACCCGACTTCTGCTTTTGGTGGCATCATTGCCTTCAACCGGGAATTGGATGCTGCAACGGCGCAAGCCATCATCAGTCGTCAATTTGTCGAAGTCATTATCGCTCCGAGTGCCAGCGAAGAAGCTTTAGCTATCACTGCTACAAAACAGAATGTCCGCGTGCTTACCTGCGGTGAATGGCAACAACGTCAGAGCGGGTATGATTTTAAGCGTGTTAATGGTGGCTTATTAGTACAAGACCGTGACTTGGGAATGGTCAGAGAAAGCGAGTTAACGATTGTCACTAAGCGTCAACCGACCCAAGAAGAATTACTTGACGCGCTATTCTGCTGGAAAGTCGCAAAATTCGTCAAATCCAATGCCATTGTCTACGCGAAGAATAATCGCACTATCGGTATCGGTGCTGGCCAAATGAGCCGTGTCTATTCAGCAAAAATTGCGGGTATTAAAGCGGCTGATGAAGGTTTAGAGGTTAGCGGCTCAGCAATGGCGTCAGACGCTTTCTTCCCTTTCCGTGATGGGATTGATGCAGCCGCAGCAGTCGGCATACGTTGTGTGATCCAACCTGGCGGATCAATTCGCGATGAAGAAGTTATCGCGGCAGCAGACGAGCATGATATTGCGATGATTTTCACCGGAATGCGTCATTTCCGCCACTAAAGAAGAGGTCAGTACAGAATGAATATTCTCATTATCGGTAATGGTGGCCGCGAACATGCCTTGGCATGGAAAGCCGCACAATCCCCTTTAGCAACCAAAGTTTTTGTGGCACCGGGTAATGCTGGTACGGCACTCGAACCCACGTTAGAAAATGTCGCGATTGAGGTAACCGATATTCCTGGGCTACTGGTTTTTGCTAAACGCGAAAACATTGGCTTAACTATCGTGGGTCCCGAAGCCCCCTTAGTTCGCGGCGTTGTCGATGCTTTTCAACGCGAAGGCTTAACGATTTTTGGACCCACGCAGGCTGCGGCGCAGCTTGAAGGCTCCAAATCCTTTACTAAGGACTTCTTAGAACGCCACCAAATTCCGACCGCTACTTACCAAAACTTCACTGATATCGAGCCAGCATTAGCTTACTTACAAGAGAAAGGTGCCCCGATCGTTATCAAGGCGGATGGCTTAGCTGCTGGTAAAGGCGTTATTGTCGCCATGACGTTGGAAGAAGCGGAAGCCGCCGTAAAAGATATGTTAGCGGGTAATGCCTTCGGCGATGCTGGGCATCGTATCGTTATTGAAGAGTTCCTTGAAGGTGAAGAAGCCAGCTTTATCGTGATGGTGGATGGTGAACATGTCCTCCCTATGGCCACAAGCCAAGATCATAAACGCGTAGGCGATGGTGACACGGGACCGAATACTGGAGGAATGGGTGCCTATTCCCCTGCTCCAGTTGTCACTGATGACATCCACCAGCGGGTCATGGATCAGGTGATATGGCCGACCGTAAAAGGTATGGCTCAAGAAGGGAACCGTTATACGGGGTTCCTTTATGCAGGGTTGATGATTGACGCGGCAGGACAACCTAAGGTAATTGAATTCAATTGCCGTTTTGGCGACCCGGAAACGCAACCGATTATGATGCGTCTACAATCCGATCTCGTCGAATTATGTTTAGCGGGAAGCACGGGACGTTTGGATCAGGTTGATTCTCTCTGGGACGAGCGGGCAGCGCTTGGCATTGTTATTGCAGCGGGGGGATATCCCGATGCTTACCGTAAAGGGGATGTCATTAAAGGGCTCCCTCAAACTGGCAATACGGATGCTAAGGTCTTTCATGCAGGGACAGTGTTATCCGATGAGGACGTGACAACTGCTGGCGGACGAGTGCTTTGTGCAACAGCGCTAGGGGAGTCTATTGCGCAAGCGCAACAGCATGCCTATCAGCTGACTCGCCAGATCAGTTGGGAAGGCAGTTTTTACCGTCACGATATTGGCTATCGGGCCATCAATCGTAAGTAACTTTAGTAAGGGCTGGGTACACTAGCCCTTACTTTTTGGAATAATTGGGCTGTTGCTGACACAGGTTACGCGTTGTCATCAATAATACCTGCTGCCCTTCTGATGCTTCAATCCACGCAACATAAGCTGGCGTTTGCTGTGATAAACTGCTCAGCCGTTGATTCTCTTTTTCAGTAAAATGAAACTGAACTAAGTTCCTGTCACACTTCTCGACTTGTTGGGTCGACAACCAACGCCCCTGATGCAACTCCACCCTACCATCGATGAGATCTCGGCTGGCCTCCAATAGACGTTGCGCCTCGAACTTTGCGAGTTCTAGCTCATTCACTGTCAATGGCTGACGCGATGTTGCATATTTTTGCTGCATAAAGGTGGTTGTTCCATCTTTACGACTAAACCGTGCTGAAAAGCGATCCTCTGGCCCTTGGAGAGACTGCTTTGTAATACTTACCAATGAGTCTTGGTCCCAGTGATAAACCGCTTCTGATTCGTTTGAGTCATCAAACGGAGTAAAGATCGTTTGTAGCGTCGTATAATTTGACGACGTGGTATGTTGCCAAATACGTACCACCCCACGATCAGCCAGATAGCCGGTGGCATGGGATTCAGGTTTCTTTTGAAAGAGCGCGCAGCTACAGAGGGAGCAGAAAAAAGGAAATAGAAGAAAGGAACGATAAGAGAACAAGCGCATAGCTATCTCTTTAGTCAATAGGATGTGACTACGGGACCGATCAAGAAGGGGATAGCTCCCCTTCCGATCAAACTTATCACTGATAATATGCGCTTATTTCACAGCATCTTTCAGAGCTTTACCTGAAACAAATGCAGGAACATTTGCTGCAGCAATTTTGATCTCTTTACCGGTTTGTGGGTTACGACCAGTACGCTCTGCACGGTGATTAACCTTGAAAGTACCGAAGCCTACTAGCTGAACCGCATCACCTTCTTTCAGAGACTCAGTGATCGCAGAAAGAGTCGATTCCAGTGCAGTTTTAGCCTGGGCTTTAGACAGATCCGCTTTTTCGGCGATCGCATCAATCAGTTGAGTCTTGTTCATAAGTTATCCTTAAAGTGTATTTATCGCTTGCCAGTCACGAGAGCAAAAAGAATCGATAAACCCTTTTCTGCCTCCGCGTTCTGATAGCCTCAAGATTAGCCCCTCAAATGTAGACTAGACAGGGGGCGATTGTGAAGCCTTCAGTACAGGTTATTTGGCTTTGATACCAAATTTCTTAGCTTTTTTGCTCAAAAACCACACCAATATTACTTATTGCGTCTTCGCGTAAGTCTTGTCGAAGCCCTTTAATTAGCTCCAAGTCTCGTTCTTCACATTCGGCGAGCAAGCGAAAAATCTCCCATTGGGCATCCCACTCGTCGATAACAGCGAGGTTATCTTTCAGTTCTTCGTCTGTGAGTTCACGACCGCTCTGCGTCATTTCTAACATTGCTACGGTGGTGACTGAGGTTTCGCTTACCGCAATCGCATGTTCTAACGTTTCGCCACTCAAACGAGAATGGACTATCTCACTTAACGCAACACATGCGTCAATTGCAGGATAAACACCATAGATCTCGAAGTCTTCGCCAACAGGAATCGCTTCTTCAAACTTCTCTAGCTGACTATCAAAGTTAACTTTTGCATCTTTGACCAGTAACGTCTCCCAGATAAGATCAAGGATACGGCGATAAAGCTGTGCATTAGCAAAACCAGTGTCATGGCAAAACATTTGATAGTTAGGGTACATACGCTCACATAGACATGCCATAAAGGTCACGTGCTGCCAGCTTTCAAGCTTGGCTAAGCGTAAATGGATAGGGTTACGTAACATGCAGGATACTCATTATAAAATCGCTTCACACAGTGTATCGTAATTCACTGTGATTATCAGTGTTATTGTCGGGCTAGCCAGCGTTGAAAACTTGGTCGATTCGACGCGACAGCGTCCGCCCAGCGAGTCGGCTCGGGTAGGCGGTAACCGCGCAAACATTGCTGAGTCCACGCCAATGCTGACGAAGCACTGATCTGATGCCCAACGGAAACAAAAAGCGGGTTACAGCGAATCTTACTTCGTAGCACCGAGCCTATCCTCTGCCCATGATATCGTAAGTCGACGAATGAGCCGGGTTCCAAGGATAACGCGGGATATTCGCCGCAGAGTCGGCTTTTAGCAACCCCAATAGTCGGTACATCGGCAAATAAGCCAAAGTGGCTTGCAACACCGAGTCCACGTGGATGCGCAACGCCCTGACCGTCGATAAACAATAAATCAGGCTTAATGGTGAGCATTTGCCACACCGCTTCCAAAGCCGGACACTCTCTGAATGAGAGGTAACCAGGAATATAAGGTAATGTAACAGGCACCCGCGCAACCTTATACTCCACCAGCTCAAGTTCAGGCCAAGTCAGGATCACCATCGCTGCGCGAGCCACAGTCCCTTGTGCTTCGAAGCCAACATCTCCCCCGGCGATATACCGCGGGGAGAGTGCTTCAGGCTTGTCATATTGAATAACCTGACAAGCATATTGCTGTTGTAAGGCTTTCAACTCGGCTAAGTCAATACTCATCCTTCGCGGTGGTAAGGCTCAGAGAAACGGTGCACTGACTCGACAAACACGCCTGCGTTTTCTGGTGGAACATCAAGGTGGATACCGTGACCAAGGTTAAAGACATGGCCACTTCCCTGACCATATTGCGCAAGGATAGTTTGCACTTCAGCCTCGATGCGAGCTGGTTGCGCATAAAGAATGGAAGGATCCATATTTCCTTGCAGCGCAACCCGATGGCCAACGCGTTGTCTTGCTTCGTCGATACGTGTCGTCCAATCCAGTCCAATGGCATCACAACCTGTGTCTGCTATTTGCTCTAACCACTGACCGCCACCTTTAGTAAACAGCGTCACCGGTACGCGACGACCTTCGTTCTCATGAATCAAGCCATCAACAATTTTATGCATATAATGTAAGGAGAATTCTAAATAATCTCTCCCTGTTAGTACGCCACCCCAAGTATCAAAGATCATCACCGATTGCGCGCCAGCTTTGATCTGTGCGTTTAAATAACTTGTCACGCTCTCGGCAACTTTCTCTAGCATCAAATGCAACGCTGCTGGCTCGGCATACATCATTTTTTTAACTTTGGTGAAAGCTTTGCTGCCTCCGCCTTCCACCATATAAGTTGCCAGCGTCCAAGGGCTGCCTGAAAAGCCAATTAACGGGACTTCGCCCTGTAAATTTTTACGGATGGTCCGTACGGCATTCATGACATAACCTAATTCTTGTTCAGGATCAGGAATAGGCAGTTTTTTCACGTCCGCTATCGTTTGAATAGGGGAACTGAATCGTGGCCCTTCACCTGCCTCAAAGTAGAGGCCAAGGCCCATTGCATCGGGAATGGTTAAAATATCTGAGAACAGAATCGCAGCATCTAATGGAAAACGGCGTAAAGGTTGTAGCGTCACTTCACAAGCAAGTTCAGCATTTTTGCACAGCGACATAAAATCGCCTGCGACAGCACGAGTGGCTTTATATTCTGGTAAATAACGTCCCGCTTGGCGCATCATCCAAACAGGCGTCACATCTGTAGGTTGGCGCAATAATGCGCGCAAATAGCGATCGTTTTTTAATTCATTCATTTTCTAGGCTCTCTTTTGTCTAGGCCTAGTGTAACAGCTATTTAAAAACTTCGTGGACACTACAGACTAAATTATTTTGGCGACAGCATACCTGCTCAGCCAGTTATCTAAAGCCCATCACGCTATTTTGTTCCTATCGAACACTCCGACGCTGAGGCAAGTTTAGGAAGTGTCGTCACTTTCTCTTTGGATGTTTTTTCTACTTCTTTAATCTTTTTATCAGCAGAATATTGTGAGTTCCCACTGAATATGCCACCCCGCTCAATCGATAGCTCGCTAGCTTGGATGTCACCATCTAAGCGGCCTTGAGACAGTATCTTCACTGACGCAGCTTGGCAACGACCTTGCAAGTAACCATTAATGGTTATTTTTTCAGCCGTCAGAGTCCCTTGTACCTTCCCTTCTCTACCTATACGAATCGAACGGGTGCTATGAATATCACCGATCACGCTTCCTTCGATTAATACATCGGCTTCATTACTGATCTCTCCGGTAAGAACCGTGCCTTTAGCAATCAATGTCTCTTTAACCGCACGTTCTTCTTTCACTTGAGCGGCCTCCACAGTGGGAGTACTCATCTCAATTTGACTTGAATCGACGATATCGATTTTCTTTTTAGTTTTAAACATAAAGGCTCTTTTAGTTCGCTGACGAAAATAGACCGCCACTGCTCCACATATCGCTATCCATAACGTAGCAACCTGTACACAGTTAACGAGAGAAAAATAAGGGGAAAGATAGGTGATTAATAAAATCCCCCATATTGCCCATAGCATCCATAACAGGGTGAATTGGTCATTACGCATGGGGAATAGGTAATACCGTAAATCGACAGCGAAAATATTGTGTGAGATCAGCTTTACGTTAGTCTTGCCGACATAGGACAACAGTGTCTTCAATCAGGCGTCGGGCAATCGTGCCAATCTCTGGGATTTTCGGTAATTGCGATGTATCAAACCACTCGGCACTTTTCAGTTCTTTAGGATCTATTTCAATCTCGCCGCTGTCATACTCCGCAGTAAAAGCGCACATTAAAGAGTGAGGAAATGGCCAAGGTTGCGAGGCAACATAGCGTAGATTTTTTATTGTAATACCACTCTCTTCCATCACTTCACGGTGCGCGCACTCTTCAAGCGTTTCACCTGCCTCAACGAAACCCGCTAATACGGTAAAAATAGGCTGTTTATGGCGTTGATGTTGTGCCAATAAAATTTGTCGACCTTTACGAATGGCAATAATGATGCACGGGGCAATCTGCGGATAATAGCGCTCTCCGCAATGATCACATAAGCAAGCGAACTCTTTCTCTGAGCGGTTCATTTCAGACCCGCAATAGCCACACCAACGATGGGCGCGATAAAATTCTGCGAGTTGAACTCCACGTCCTGCGAGTTGGAATAACGGCTTATTGGTCCCTAGAAGACGACGAACACTTTCCATATCAGTGGGATGTTGCTGGCAAACCAACCAGCAAGGTTTACCTTGGTATTCACCTATTTGCCGCGCATTATCGATGTTAAGACCGAGTTCGCTGGCGGTTCCATAAGGGAGTTGGCCTTGGGGTAGCCAAAGATTTCGTCCCTCGCTACACACCCACCACCCTTCTTGTTCTATCATCTGATTGTATTCAACCACGCCATGCCTCCTTAAAGTCAGGTGAATTTATTAATATAGTCTACGCTTAGTTAACTAACCTTATTCGGAGCAGCCATAATGCTGACTAAATTAGCTAACTTAAGCGAAAAAATGACGGTAAGCCACCCTATGATTGACCAGTGGTTGGCGAGCCGTCGTCAATTATTGGTCGCTTACTACCACTTGATTGGACTGATCCCACAGAAAAGTGAGAGCGAACGCTGTGACGAGGCCGCGCTTGATACCTTCTGTCAGCGTCTAGTTGATTACCTCTCATCTGGGCACTTCAAGCACTATCAACAAATCGAGATTTTGTTGGCCTCGCCAGCACAGCAAAAACTGCTGAGTACCCTGTACCCACAATTAGAAGACAGTACCCAGACTTTGCTCGCACTGTACGATACCTATTTAGAACCCGCTATCTCTAACGGCGAGATCCCTAAATTACGCAGTGTTATCTCGGAAGTCGGCATGCAGCTTGATGCATTGTTTGATCTTGAAGATCAGATGTTACTCTCAACAGAGCTTGTCGGATCGCGTGAGGATTCTCCGCAATTAGTGATCAATCCACTCGCCACCGAGACAGTAAAATCGTCTGCATCCCTTTCATCAGGGATGCTCGATAGTTAATGACTGCTGTTGTGAATTATTCTGAATAAGGTTATGGTGCAGTGAGGAGAATTGGAATCTCCTCTTAAAGCGAAGTTAGCTTATTTATCTTGTCGGAGTGCCCTATTGGGCTGAGACCGTTAATTCGGGATCCGCGGAACCTGATCAGGTTAGTACCTGCGAAGGGAACAAGAGTCAATCCTCTGCCTTGATCTATATTGACCTTTTCAAGGTATATTGCTCCTTCCGAACTCCGGACAAGCATTTTTCTTTCAATGTCGAGAAACTGCTATGTCTGAATCTTTATCACGTCGCGAAAAACGCCAGAAAGCGCAACAATTTCTCCAATCTTTAACCGGTGCAACGTTTCCCAACTCCACACGAGAGTGGTTGTCAGGTCCACGAGACGATATTCGTGTACCGGTGAGGATGATCCATCTCTCGCCCACACTGAATAGTGATGCTTCTGTTTACGAAGAAAACCCCTCAATCCCTATCTATGATACCTCCGGCCCGTTTGGCGATCCAGAATCCACTCCCAATGTTCACGACGGTATTGCGCCACTGCGTGCCACATGGATAGCGGAGCGGATGGACTCTGAAGCGATCAAGCATACTGCGTCAAACTACACGCAACAGCGGTTATCCGATGCCACACTTGAGACGATTCGCTTTCAGAAACCGTTTCAATTTCGTAAGGCGAGTGCTGGCGCTTGTGTCACACAACTCCACTATGCGCGTCGCGGTATCATTACCCCTGAGATGGAGTTTATCGCCGTCAGGGAAAACTTGGGGCGAGCGACGCTTCCCGAAAGTGAGTTATTGCGACAACACCCCGGCGCACCTTTCTGTTCACAGACCCCACGAGAAATCACAGCGGAATTTGTACGTCAAGAAGTCGCCGCTGGGCGAGCGATCATACCGGCCAATATTAATCACCCTGAATCAGAACCCATGATTATCGGGCGTAATTTTTTAGTCAAAGTGAACGCGAATATTGGTAATTCAGCGGTCACCTCTTCGATCGAAGAAGAAGTTGAAAAACTTGTTTGGGCGACCCGCTGGGGTGCTGACACGATTATGGATCTCTCGACGGGACGTAATATTCATGAGACGCGGGAATGGTTGCTACGCAATAGCCCAGTACCTATCGGAACTGTGCCCATTTACCAAGCATTAGAGAAAGCTAATGGTATCGCCGAGGACCTCGACTGGCCGCTATTTCGCGATACGCTTATCGAACAAGCTGAACAAGGCGTTGATTATTTTACTATTCACGCTGGAGTATTGCTGCGATATGTCCCGATGACAGCGAAACGGCTTACCGGTATTGTCTCCCGTGGCGGCTCTATTATGGCCAAATGGTGCCTCTCACACCATCAAGAAAATTTTCTTTATCAGCACTTTCGTGAAATTTGTAAGATTTGTGCTGCCTACGATGTTTCGCTCTCGTTGGGAGATGGGCTTCGCCCAGGTTCGATTCAAGATGCAAATGACGAAGCGCAATTCGCTGAGCTAAGAACGTTAGGTGAGCTGACAAAAATAGCCTGGGAATATGATGTGCAAGTCATGATCGAAGGTCCGGGCCATGTCCCCATGCACATGATCCAGCGAAATATGACCGAACAACTCACTCACTGTGAAGAGGCCCCCTTCTACACCTTAGGTCCCCTTACCACGGATATCGCCCCGGGTTACGATCATTTTACCTCAGGGATTGGTGCGGCATTTATTGGCTGGTTAGGCTGTGCCATGCTCTGCTATGTCACCCCGAAAGAGCACCTGGGTTTACCCGATAAAGAGGACGTTAAACAAGGTCTGATCGCCTATAAAATTGCAGCCCATGCTGCCGATTTAGCGAAAGGCCATCCCGGTGCACAAATCAGGGATAACACGATGTCTAAAGCACGATTTGAATTCCGCTGGGAAGACCAGTTCAATTTAGCCTTAGATCCCGATACCGCGCGTAAATTCCATGATGAAACGCTGCCGCAAGCGTCAGGAAAAGTCGCACACTTTTGCTCCATGTGTGGTCCAAAATTCTGTTCGATGAAAATTAGTCAGGAAGTACGCCAGTTTGCTAAAGATAATCCGCGAGAGGATCATCTGCCACAAAATATCGAAGCGGAAATGCGAGAGATGGCTGAACAGTTCAAAAATGTTGGCGGTGAGATTTATACCCCAATCCTCTCAGAAACCGAACGGAGCCACTAATATGCGCTTTCCAGACGTCCCTTTTGCTCTCGGACTCTACCCTGTTGTCGACAGTGTTGAGTGGATAGAGCGCCTGCTCAATGTAGGTGTAAAAACCTTACAGCTACGTATTAAACACGCTAATCATGATGTGATAAGAGAAGAGATTCGCCACGCTATTGCATTGGCTAAACAGTTCGACGCGCGGTTATTTATTAACGATGAGTGGCAGCTTGCGATTGAGTACCAAGCTTATGGCGTACATCTTGGGCAAGAGGATCTCTTAGAGGCCGATTTATCGGCCATTGCTCACGCCGGGCTTCGTCTCGGGGTTTCAACGCATAGCGATGAGGAGATTGAGAAGGTCTTACCGATAAATCCCTCATACATTGCCTTGGGCCCGGTCTACACGACTCAAACGAAGGAAATGGCCATGCCACCCCAAGGGATTGCACAAGTGGCCAAGCATGTTGCCAAACTCAAGACGATGCCAACGGTCGCTATCGGCGGAATTTCTCTTGAAAGAGCCACCGACGTCTTACAAACAGGTGTAGGCAGTATTGCAGTAGTGAGTGCCATTACCCAGGCCACTGATTGGCGTGCCGCCGTGGCATCTTTTCAGCAACTAATTGATCAACAACGTTAACGGCTCGCAGAATGAGCTTCGGCTCATTCTGTTTCCTTGAAACCAGGCATTAACCATACTGATGGCCAGTTCCCAGGCTCTCCACCATCACAGGTAGGCTGATTATGGTAACTCATCAACTCAAATCCTTTCCCATTAAAGCGCCATATAGCGCTCTCACCGCAATCCGCGAGTCCTCGCCCACGTGCCGTATGGTATAGAAGCCCTCGTTGGGGGTCATAATGAGGATCGGTGAACCAACTGACAGTTTGTAAATCACCTTGGTTATTCCTAAGGGGAATAGGCAAATCGAGTACTTTAGCGCGCTCAGGGTGATTTCTGGGGATAACGAATAAAATGGATGAGGATTGGTAGGCGCCCGAGACGCAGTTGATCATGACCAGTGCGCGCTGATTATCGAGAGGCTTGGCGTTACTTTTTTGTAGCGTCTCGTCTTCCGGTGTGCATTCTTGATCAGTCAGAAGTTGTGCCTGCGACGTTAGCACCGTCTGGATTATATGATTAGGGTCTTTGAGTGGCGCGACTTTAGCTTGCATCGCGAAATGAGGTTCAATCGCATAACGGTGCGGGACATCATTGGCACTTTCTTCACCAGGCGCAATCAGCGCAGTACGATTATGAAGGCGGCCTTGACGTTCATCGATAAAGTTCAGTGCCCCCATTAATCCCGCTAACGAGGTTCCTTCGTCAGAATCTGGTGAGAGTGAGAGCGTTGAAGCATTAGTTAGCAGCTGGAGAAACGCTTGGATCTGTACCAATGAGTTCGAGGAATAGCCTGCCGCATCATGTTGGTTATCGGCTTGATGAGACGCTAAGGTAGTTTGCCACCGTTTGCCATCTACCCAGATACCTTCGGGTGAATCGCTGTCATAACCCGCCATGTCCAAAGCTATAGCGCCTTTCGGACCGGCTTGGTACGTTAATATGATACGAATGTCTTCATCGGGATTCGCGTTACGCACATCGCAATCGTTTAGGTTATTGCAAGTCACTTGCCATTGTTCGAATAACCGCTGCACCGGTTCCGAGGCAGCACTGAGCGTACTGAAAAACATCCCTGCGAGCAGTGGTAATACTTTCCATCGCATCTTCATATCAGGATCCTTAACAGGGAGTAAAATAGGGAATAGGACATAAAAAAAACCCTGCCTAAGCAGGGTTTTCACTTAACACATCTAATTACTCGTCTGAACCGCCCAGACCTGCATTAAGCAGTTCTGCTAAGCTCGCGGAAGCTTCGTCTGCAGTCACTTGTGGCGCTGCAGGCACTTCACCTTGCTGGCGACGGCGCATACGATCTTGGTGGTATGCATAACCGGTACCGGCTGGGATTAAGCGTCCAACGATAACGTTCTCTTTCAGGCCACGTAATTCATCACGCTTACCTGCTACTGCTGCTTCAGTTAACACGCGCGTCGTTTCTTGGAACGATGCTGCCGAGATAAATGACTCAGTTGCCAGTGAAGCTTTGGTAATCCCTAACAGGTCACGATGGAAAGTTGCTGCAACTTTACCATTTGCTTCCAGCTCGCGGTTAGCGATTAGGATACGTGATACTTCTGCCTGCTCACCTTCTAAGAACTCGGTGCTACCTGCAGAGGCAATCGTTGCCTTACGTAACATCTGACGAACGATAACTTCGATATGCTTATCGTTAATCTTAACGCCTTGTAAGCGGTAAACTTCTTGTACTTCGTTAGTGATATAACGAGTTACCGCGTGTACGCCACGTAGACGTAAGATGTCGTGTGGTGACTCTGGGCCATCGGACACTACATCACCGCGTTCAACGCGCTCACCTTCAAAGACGTTCAGCTGACGCCACTTAGGAATCATCTCTTCGTACGGATCGCTACCATCAACTGGAGTAATCACTAAACGACGCTTACCTTTGGTTTCTTTACCGAAGGATATGATACCGCTGATTTCTGCCAGAATCGCCGGCTCTTTTGGACGACGTGCTTCAAACAGGTCAGCAACACGTGGCAGACCACCGGTAATATCTTTAGTACCGCCAGATTCCTGAGGAACACGGGCTAAAGTATCACCTGAACTGATTTGTACACCATCTTCAAGCTGGACAATTGCATTGCCTGGCAGGAAGTATTGTGCAGGCATATCAGTACCTGGCAGCATGACATCGTTGCCTTTCGCATCAACGACTTTGACGGCTGGACGAAGATCTTTACCACCGGTAGTACGATCAGCGGTGTCCATCACTACCAGCGAAGAGAGACCTGTCAGTTCGTCAGTTTGACGAGTAATGGTTTGACCATCATTCATGTCAACGAAACGTACAAAACCGCTTACTTCGGTGATAACTGGCATTGTGTGCGGATCCCAGTTTGCAACGGTATCACCCGCTTCAACTTGCTCACCATCACCCTTCGCCATGACCGCACCGTAAGGAACTTTATAGCTCTCTTTAGTTCGACCAAATTCGTCGATCATCTTCAGTTCGGTATTACGTGAAGTGACAACCAGTTTCCCGGCTGAGTTGGTTACCGACTTAGCATTGCTTAGGCGGATAGTCCCTTTGTTCTTCACTTGGATGCTTGATTCAGCAGCCGCACGTGATGCCGCACCACCGATGTGGAACGTACGCATCGTCAGCTGTGTACCAGGCTCACCGATTGATTGTGCTGCGATAACCCCGATGGCTTCACCTTTATTGATGATATGCCCGCGTGCAAGGTCACGACCGTAACAGTTTGCACACACACCGAAGTCAGTTTCACAGCTAACCACTGAACGTACTTTGATGCTGTCTACTGAATTCTCTTCCAATACGTCACAGATGTGCTCATCCATTAAAGTATTACGTGGAACAAGAATATCAGCAGTACCCGGCTTCAATACGTCTTCTGCCGTCACACGACCCAATACGCGCTCACGTAGCGGCTCTTTAACGTCGCCACCCTCGATAACCGGGGTCATCAGGATACCTTCGTGTGTGCCACAATCGTCTTCGGTTACAACCAAGTCCTGAGCAACGTCAACTAAACGACGCGTCAAGTAACCGGAGTTAGCGGTTTTCAGTGCGGTATCGGCAAGACCTTTACGAGCACCGTGAGTTGAGATGAAGTACTGAAGTACGTTCAGACCTTCACGGAAGTTTGCCGTGATTGGTGTCTCGATGATTGAACCATCTGGTTTCGCCATCAGACCACGCATACCAGCAAGCTGACGAATCTGCGCAGCAGAACCACGAGCACCGGAGTCGGCCATCATATAGATGCTGTTGAAGGAAACTTGCTGCTCTTCTTCACCATGACGGTTAATCACGGTTTCAGTTTGCAGGTTTTCCATCATCGCTTTCGAAACACGTTCGTTAGCGGCCGCCCAGATATCGATAACTTTGTTGTAGCGCTCACCGGCAGTCACCAGACCTGATTGGAACTGTTCCTGGATTTCTGCAACTTCCGCTTCCGCTTCCGCGATGATTTCGGTTTTCGCTGCTGGGATCACCATATCATCGATACCTACTGAAGCACCTGAACGTGCAGCGTAAGCAAAACCGGTGTACATGGTTTGGTCAGCAAAGATAACCGTAGGTTTTAAGCCTAAGATACGATAACAAGTGTTCAGCATCTTAGAGATTGCTTTCTTACCTAATGCTTGGTTAACGATTGAGTAAGGAAGACCTTTTGGAACGATCATCCACAGAATCGCACGACCAACAGTCGTATCGACCAGGCTAGTGCTTGGCACTAACTCGCCATCATCAGTTTTGGTGAACTCAGTGATACGCACTTTTACGCGAGCATGTAGTTCAGCAAGACCTGCACGGTAAACGCGCTCGGCTTCTTTAGGTCCAGTCAGAACCATGCCTTCGCCTTTCGCGTTAACACGGTCACGAGTCATATAATACAGACCCAATACAACGTCTTGAGAAGGAACAATGATTGGCTCACCGTTCGCTGGGGACAAGATGTTGTTGGTCGACATCATTAATGCACGTGCTTCTAACTGCGCTTCGAGCGTTAGTGGCACGTGGACAGCCATTTGGTCACCATCGAAGTCGGCGTTATAAGCCGCACAGACCAGTGGGTGAAGCTGAATCGCTTTACCTTCGATCAGGACAGGTTCAAAGGCTTGAATACCTAAACGGTGAAGTGTTGGTGCACGGTTAAGTAACACTGGGTGCTCACGGATAACTTCATCCAAGATATCCCAAACAACCGCTTCTTCACGTTCAACCATTTTCTTCGCCGCTTTAATGGTTGTCGCAAGACCGCGTAATTCTAATTTTCCGTAGATAAATGGTTTGAATAATTCCAACGCCATTTTCTTCGGTAGACCACATTGGTGCAGGTGCAGGTATGGACCAACAGTGATTACTGAACGTCCAGAGTAGTCAACACGCTTACCTAACAAGTTCTGACGGAAACGACCTTGCTTACCTTTGATCATGTCGGCAAGTGATTTCAGTGGGCGTTTGTTTGACCCAGTGATTGCACGTCCGCGACGACCGTTATCCAGTAATGCATCAACCGCTTCTTGTAACATACGCTTTTCGTTACGTACGATGATATCTGGCGCAGCCAGATCCAACAGACGCTTTAAACGGTTGTTACGGTTGATCACACGACGGTAAAGATCATTCAGATCTGAGGTCGCGAAGCGTCCACCGTCCAGTGGTACCAATGGACGCAGATCCGGTGGTAAGACTGGCAGTACTGTTAAGATCATCCACTCTGGTTTGTTACCAGATTGAACGAAGGCTTCAAGCAGTTTGATACGCTTAGTCAGCTTCTTACGCTTAGTTTCTGAATTCGTTTCATTCAGTTCTTCACGTAATTGCTCGCACTCTTGCTCAAGGTCCATGTTTTTCAACAGGGCTTGAACGGCTTCTGCACCCATCTTCGCGTCGAATTCGTCACCAAATTCTTCTAAGGCGTCAAGATACTGCTCTTCAGTCAGGATCTGGCGCTTCTCAAGATTGGTCATGCCGCCTTCGATCACAACATAAGATTCGAAGTACAGGACACGTTCGATATCACGCAGAGGCATATCCAGTAATAAACCGATACGCGATGGCAGTGATTTCAGGAACCAGATGTGTGCGGTAGGTGTAGCCAACTCAATATGACCCATACGCTCACGACGTACTTTAGTCTGAGTAACTTCAACACCACATTTTTCACAAATCACACCACGGTGTTTAAGGCGCTTATACTTACCGCATAAGCACTCATAATCTTTTACCGGTCCAAAAATACGTGCACAGAAAAGACCGTCACGTTCTGGCTTAAAGGTACGATAGTTAATCGTTTCTGGCTTTTTAACTTCACCGAAAGACCAGGAACGGATCATGTCTGGCGAAGCCAGGGCGATCTTGATCGCATCAAACTCTTCGGTTTTAGTTTGCGCTTTTAAAAACTTAAGTAAGTCTTTCACGGATTAGCTCCCGTCGGAGTGAGACTTCTCAGGAGAGCGGCCCGCAGCCAACTCTCCTGTAACCAGTAGAAAATCGAGTGCTTACTCGTCTTCCAGCTCGATGTTAATACCCAGCGAGCGGATTTCTTTCAACAGTACGTTGAAGGATTCCGGCATGCCTGGTTCCATCTGATGATTACCATCGACGATGTTTTTATACATCTTCGTACGGCCATTAACGTCATCCGACTTCACTGTAAGCATTTCTTGCAGAGTATAAGCAGCACCGTATGCTTCAAGTGCCCACACTTCCATCTCACCGAAACGCTGTCCACCGAACTGTGCTTTACCACCCAGCGGCTGCTGAGTAACCAAGCTATAAGAGCCAGTAGAACGTGCGTGCATTTTATCGTCAACCAAGTGGTTCAATTTCAGCATGTACATGTAACCTACAGTTACTTGACGCTCAAACTGCTCACCGGTACGACCATCAAATAGCGTGATCTGACCAGAGGTCGGGATATCGCCTAGCGTCAACAGCTCTTTGATTTCGCTTTCTTTCGCGCCATCAAATACTGGTGTTGCAATCGGCATACCCTTTTTCAGGTTCTCAGCAAGACGTAACACTTCTTCATCAGAGAAAGTGCTTAAATCGACTTTTTGACGGACATCCGTACCCAAGTCGTAAGCGCGTTGAATGAACTCGCGCAATTTAGCCACTTCCTGCTGCTGTTTCAGCATGGCATTGATCTTGTCACCAATACCTTTAGCAGCCATACCCAAGTGAGTTTCCAGGATCTGACCGATGTTCATACGTGATGGAACGCCCAGTGGGTTCAATACGATGTCGACAGGGGTACCATTTTCATCGTATGGCATATCTTCGATCGGGTTGATCTTAGAGATAACACCTTTGTTCCCGTGACGGCCGGCCATTTTATCACCAGGCTGAATTTGACGTTTAACCGCCAGATATACCTTAGCAATTTTCAGAACACCCGGTGCTAAATCGTCACCTTGAGTAATCTTACGGCGCTTAGCTTCGAGTTTCTTCTCAAACTCGTGCTTCAGCTCGTCATACTGTTCGGCCAGTTGCTCTAACTGATTTTGTTTCTCTTCATCAGTCAGGCCAAGTTCCAGCCAACGCTCACGTGGCAGCTTATCAAGTTTCTCAGCTTCAACACCGCCTGCGATCAGGACAGTTTGGATACGGCTGAATAAACCCGCTTCCAGGATCTGCAATTCTTCAGACAGGTCTTTCTTCGCCTGCTTCAGTTGCATCTCTTCGATTTCAAGCGCACGCTTATCTTTCTCAACGCCATCACGTGTAAAGACTTGGACGTCGATAACTGTTCCAGAAACACCGTTCGGTACACGTAAAGATGAATCTTTAACATCTGAGGCTTTTTCACCAAAGATTGCGCGTAACAGTTTTTCTTCTGGTGTCAGCTGAGTTTCACCTTTAGGTGTTACTTTACCGACAAGGATATCGCCGCCTTTAACTTCAGCACCAATATAGACGATACCTGACTCATCGAGTTTAGAGAGTGCAGCTTCGCCGACATTAGGGATATCAGCTGTAATTTCCTCAGAGCCCAGCTTAGTATCACGAGACACACAAGCTAATTCTTGAATATGAATGGTAGTAAAACGATCTTCTTGGACCACACGCTCAGAAACGAGGATGGAGTCTTCGAAGTTATAACCATTCCATGGCATGAATGCCACACGCATGTTTTGACCTAACGCTAACTCACCAAGGTCGGTCGATGGGCCATCAGCCAAGACATCACCACGTTCAACCGGCTCGCCAAGTGATACACAAGGCATTTGGTTGATACAGGTGTTCTGGTTAGAACGTGTATATTTGGTTAAGTTATAGATATCGATGCCCGCTTCGCCAGCGTACATTTCATCTTCGTTAACTTTGATAACGATACGTGACGCATCAACGTACTGAACCGTACCACCACGTTTAGCAACCGCAGTTACCCCTGAGTCGACTGCAACAGCACGTTCCATACCTGTACCGACTAACGGCTTATCAGCACGTAAGGTTGGTACTGCTTGACGTTGCATGTTCGCACCCATCAATGCACGGTTCGCATCATCGTGTTCCAAGAATGGAATCAGTGAAGCACCAACAGAAACAACCTGTTGCGTGGAAACGTCCATGTAGTCAACTTGGTCGCGGCTGAATAAGCTTGATTCGCCTTTGTTACGGCAAGTTACGAGGTCATCGATAAAGGCAAAGTTGTCGTCCAGGTTGGTGTTCGCCTGAGCAATAACGAAGTTACCTTCTTCGATCGCAGAGAGATAATGAATCTCATCCGTCACGATGCCATCAACTACGCGACGATATGGGGTTTCAAGGAAACCGTATTCGTTCGTCTGTGCATAAACAGATAGTGAGTTGATCAGACCGATGTTCGGACCTTCTGGCGTTTCGATTGGACATACACGTCCATAGTGCGTTGGGTGTACGTCACGCACTTCAAAGCCTGCACGCTCACGTGTTAGACCGCCAGGACCCAAGGCTGAAATACGACGCTTGTGTGTAATTTCAGATAATGGGTTGTTTTGGTCCATAAATTGTGAAAGTTGGCTTGAACCGAAGAACTCTTTGACCGCCGCAGAAATAGGCTTCGCATTGATCATATCTTGAGGCATCAGTGTTTCTAAATCGCCTAAAGATAAACGCTCTTTCACTGCACGCTCTACGCGGACTAAGCCAACGCGGAACTGGTTTTCTGCCATTTCGCCAACAGAACGAATACGACGGTTACCTAAGTGATCGATATCATCCACTTCACCGATACCATTACGGATACCGATAAGTTTTTTCATTACTTGGATAATGTCGTCATGGCTCAGGATACCAACGCCTTCAATTTCATCACGGCCCAATGAACGGTTGAATTTCATACGGCCTACTGCTGAGAGATCGTAACGGTCTTCAGAGAAGAATAGATTCTCAAACAGATTTTCAGCCGCTTCACGCGTCGGTGGCTCGCCTGGGCGCATCATACGGTAGATTTCAACTAATGCGCTCAAACGGTCATTAGTTGGGTCAACACGTAATGTCTCGGATATGTACGCACCGTGATCGAGATCGTTGGTGAATAGCGTTTCGATACGCTTGTGGCCAGATTGACTTAGCTTCGCTAACAGATCTAAAGACAGTTCCATGTTAGCGGCAACGATAAGTTCGCCAGTCGCTTGATCGATGTAGTCTTTCGCTGCAACTTTACCAGCAATGTATTCAACCGGGACTTCAATGTGTTGAATCTTGTCTTTTTCTAACTGACGAATATGACGAGCGGTGATACGACGACCTTTCTCAACATAAACAGTACCGTTAGATTCGATATCGAAAGACGCTGTTTCACCGCGCAGACGCTCTGGAACAAGTTCCATTTGCAGGCGATTTTCACGAATTTCGTAAATAACTTTATCGAAGAACAAATCAATAATTTGCTCAGTCGTATACTCAAGCGCACGCAGAATGATCGTGGCAGGCAGTTTACGACGGCGGTCGATACGGACAAATAAGTTATCTTTAGGATCGAATTCAAAATCTAACCATGAACCACGGTAAGGAATGATCCGTGCGTTATACAGGACCTTACCTGATGAGTGCGTTTTACCTTTGTCGCTATCAAAGAACACACCTGGGCTACGGTGAAGCTGGGAAACGATAACACGTTCAGTACCATTGATAACAAAGGTACCATTGTCTGTCATGAGTGGAATTTCACCCATGTAGACTTCTTGTTCTTTAATATCTTTGACGGTGCCTTCTGGCGCTTCACGCTCATAAATGACGAGGCGTAGCTTAACGCGCAGCGGTGCTGAGTAAGTCACCCCACGGATTTGGCATTCCTGTACATCAAAGACGGGTTCGCCCAAACGGAAGCTGACATATTGCAGCTCTGAACTACCGCTGTAGCTCTGGATTGGGAATACGGAACGGAAAGCAGCTTCCAAACCGTGTTGACCTTCGGGATCTTGCTCGATGAACTTCTGAAACGAGTCAAGCTGGATAGAAAGGAGATAAGGTATATCCAAAACTTGTGGACGTTTACCAAAATCCTTACGAATACGTTTTTTCTCGGTATAGGAGTAAACCATAGGTTCCTCAGCTAGCTGACAAGTCGGCCTACGTTGTCCGTTTTAGTGGACAGTTATGCAACACTGTTATTATTTTTCATCACCGACGAAAAAGTCTGTGATGCAATACGTCTTTCTATCACTCTTAAATCATTTCATTGCTATGGCGAGACAGGGAACCCCACGGGGATAACAGTATATTAAGTCGTCGATAGAAAAAGATATTGGCAAGTTAACTTGGAAGACACAGTGCGAAACACCAAGGTAACTCTTTAGCGCAAAAAGGCTGGTAACCATTATAGTCACCAGCCATCAGTCTGCAACTACTCAGACTGTAACCCGAAGGTTATCTTATTTGATTTCAACTTCAGCGCCAGCTTCTTTCAGAGCAGCTTCAAGTGCAGCTGCGTCGTCTTTGCTGATGCCTTCTTTGATTGCAGCTGGAGCAGCTTCAACCAGGTCTTTAGCTTCTTTCAGGCCTAGACCAGTTGCGCCACGTACTGCTTTGATGACAGCAACTTTGTTAGCGCCAGCAGCTTTCAGAATTACGTCGAATTCAGTTTTCTCTTCAGCAGCTTCAGCAGGACCTGCAGCAACCGCTACTGCCGCAGCAGCAGAAACACCGAATTTTTCTTCCATTGCAGAAACTAGCTCAACAACTTCCATTACGGACATTGCTGCAACAGCTTCCAGGATTTGGTCTTTAGTGATAGACATAACAATTGTTCCTAAAAATCAGAATTAGTTTAAACGTAAGCAAACACGTTGCGTAAAAAAGTCGGCTTATGCCGCTTCTTTTGCATCGCGAACAGCTGCCAGAGTACGAACCAGTTTGCCTGCAGCGGCTTCTTTCATGGTCGACATCAGACGTGCCAGTGCTTCTTCGTAAGTTGGTAAAGTTGCCAGACGGTCAATTTGTTCCGCCGGGATCAGCTCACCTTCAAAGGCTGCAGCTTTAACCTCAAAGTTTGCATTCGCTTTCGCGAAATCTTTGAACATACGAGCAGCAGCGCCCGGGTGTTCTAAAGAATATGCAATCAGGGTTGGACCGACAAACGTGTCTTTCAGGCACTCGAAAGGAGTACCTTCAACGATGCGACGTAGCAGGGTGTTACGAACAACACGCATGTAAACGCCAGCTTCACGACCTGCTTTACGCAGTTCAGTCATTTTATCTACAGTAACGCCACGGGAATCCGCAACTACCGCAGACAGCGCGCCTTTGGCTACTTCGCTGACTTCAGCAACAATCGCTTGTTTGTCTTGAAGATTTAATGCCATTAGCTTGTGCTCCTGGATTATTTAGCTAGATAGATAGCTATCTAGAACTCACATCACTCACACTGCGAACAGTGTGAGCGCGAAATACGGTGAGCAGAATCCAGAAAAAAATTTTAAGGTTCTGTCACCGTCTACGCAGGAAATTAAGTTTTTATGCAAAACACCTGCGGTCTTGGACGGAGGCCTGGATAAGGCCAGGCTCCAACCGAAAATCTTGCAATAGCACAGAATAAATCAGGCTATCGCGCTCTCCATAGGAGAGAATGGGCGCAAATTTTAGTTCAAATTTCCACCCATGTCAACTTAGTTAGTTGATGCGTTCAGACCAGCTTGGTCGATTGCAACACCTGCACCCATAGTGGTAGACAGGCTAACTTTCTTGATATAAACACCTTTAGCTGAAGTTGGTTTTGCTTTTTTCAGCGCAACCAGCAGAGATTCTAAGTTCTCTTTCAGTTTATCAGCGTCGAAGTCGACCTTACCGATAGTGGTGTGGATGATACCATTCTTGTCGTTACGGTAACGAACCTGACCTGCTTTAGCATTTTTAACTGCTTCAGCAACGTTTGGTGTTACAGTACCCACTTTCGGGTTTGGCATCAGACCGCGTGGGCCAAGAACTTGACCTAATTGGCCAACAACGCGCATTGCATCTGGAGAAGCAATAACAACGTCAAAGTTCATTTCGCCTTTCTTGATTTGGTCAGCCAAATCTTCCATACCGACTAATTCTGCACCTGCAGCTTTAGCAGCTTCAGCATTTGCACCTTGTGCAAAGACTGCAACGCGAACGCTACGGCCAGTACCGTTTGGTAGTACAGTTGCACCACGAACGTTTTGGTCAGATTTACGAGCATCGATACCGAGGTTTACAGCAACATCTACGCTTTCAACGAATTTAGCCGTCGCTAATTCTTTCAGCAGTGCTACAGCTTCAGAGATATCGTATTGTTTAGTTGCGTCAACTTTCTCACGGATGTTGCGCATGCGCTTGGTCAGTTTAGCCATTTCTTAGTCCTCCACTACCAGGCCCATGGAACGAGCAGTACCTTCGATAGAGCGAGTCATCGCTTCTACGTCAGCACCAGTCATATCCGCTGCTTTAGTCTGTGCGATTTCTTGCAGTTGAGCGCGAGAAATTTTACCGACTTTGTCTTTGTTTGGTTTACCAGAACCTGATTTGATCCCAGCAGCTTTCTTCAGAAGAACGGCTGCAGGAGGGGTTTTGGTAATAAAGGTGAAAGAACGGTCGCTGTATACAGTAATAACTACTGGAGTAGGCAGGCCTTTCTCTAGGCTTTCTGTTTTTGCGTTAAACGCTTTACAGAATTCCATGATGTTAACACCTTGTTGACCTAAAGCTGGACCAACTGGTGGACTTGGGTTTGCCATGCCCGCTGCAACTTGCAGTTTGACATAGGCTTGTACTTTCTTAGCCATGATAATTCCTCTGTTGGGTATAGCGCCTGAAAAGGCTTCCCGTGGTTATTCAATCTATCGGGCGTTAACCCCATAAATATAAAAGGCGCGAAATTATAATTAAATTTCGCGCCTTATGCAATCAACTGTTGCTGATATATTAAGCTTTCTCTACCTGACTAAAGTCTAGCTCTACCGGTGTCGCACGTCCAAAGATGGAAACAGAGACCTTCAAGCGGCTTTTCTCGTAGTCGACTTCTTCGACAACACCGTTGAAGTCTGCGAATGGACCGTCACTGACACGAACCATTTCACCCGGTTCGAACAGGGTTTTAGGACGTGGTTTATCACCTGCTTGTTGCAAGCGATTCATGATGGCATCAACTTCTTTATCGCTAATAGGTGCTGGGCGATCAGATGTACCACCAATAAAGCCCATGACGCGCGGAACGCTGCGCACTAAGTGCCAGCTTGCGTCGTTCATGACCATTTGGACTAACACATAGCCTGGGAAAAATTTACGTTCGCTTTTACGGCGTTGGCCTGCACGAATTTCGACGACTTCTTCGGTCGGTACCATGACCTCACCAAAGAGCTCTTCCATGTTGTGCAGTTTGATATGTTCACGCAGAGAAACTGCTACGCGAGCCTCGAAACCAGAAAACGCCTGAACGACGTACCAGCGTTGTTTAGGTGCTTCAGACATTTCAGAACCTCAGACCAGTGATAAAGGATACTAGGCGGACTAGGATGCTATCTAATCCCCATAAAATGAGCGACATGATCGCCGTAACGATCGCGACAATAACGGTTGTCTGCAATGTCTCTTGACGGGTCGGCCAAACCACTTTACGGACTTCGGTTCTTGCTTCACGCGCGAAAGACACTGCTGCTTTACCTTTTGCTGTCGTAAGGAAAGCAATACCGCCTGCTATCGCGATAATAATAACCACGCCTAGCGCGCGAAGTGGAAGATTAACTTCACGATAGAAGTAGTTACCCGCGATTGCGATAATCAATAGCGCAAAGACAACTACCCATTTGATTATTTCTAGGCCACGTCCACTCGCCTGAGCTTCAGTACTTGCACTCATAACAACCTACCACCATAAATCAAAAACTATTAAACCTCGCGATTTGCGAGGTAACCAACCCAGTCGGCATTCACCATCTGGAGTTTAACGTCACCCAGAGCCTGTCTCAACAATGATTTGGCTTCTAAAAAATCACTGATGAGCCAGGTTCTGTATCATCGCGAATAAAAAGGGCATCAAATGATGCCCTTTTCACATGCATGACGTCAAATATTATCGTGATTAAGCGATAACTTTAGCAACAACGCCCGCACCTACAGTACGGCCACCTTCACGGATTGCGAAACGTAAGCCGTCATCCATTGCGATTGGGTGGATTAAGGTAACAACCATTTTGATGTTGTCGCCTGGCATTACCATTTCAACGCCTTCTGGCAGTTCGATGGTTCCGGTCACGTCAGTTGTACGGAAGTAGAACTGTGGACGGTAGCCTTTGAAGAACGGAGTATGACGGCCGCCTTCGTCTTTAGACAGAATATAAACTTCTGACTCGAACTGGGTGTGTGGCTTGATTGAACCTGGTTTTGCAAGTACTTGACCACGTTCGATTTCTTCACGCTTGATACCACGCAGAAGAACACCAACGTTCTCACCTGCTTGACCTTGGTCAAGAAGCTTACGGAACATCTCAACACCAGTACAAGTAGATTTCGCAGTATCTTTGATACCAACGATTTCAACTTCTTCACCTACCTTAACGATACCGCGCTCTACACGACCGGTTACTACAGTACCACGGCCTGAGATTGAGAATACGTCTTCGATTGGCAGAAGGAACGGCAGATCGATTGCACGTTGTGGTTCTGGGATGTAAGCGTCTAAGTGACCAGCCAGTTCTACAACTTTAGCTTCCCACTCTGCGTCGCCTTCCAGTGCTTTAAGCGCTGAACCACGAACGATTGGAGTGTCGTCGCCTGGGAAGTCGTATTGTGACAGCAGGTCACGAACTTCCATTTCAACTAGCTCTAACAGCTCTTCATCATCAACCATGTCACATTTGTTCAGGAACACGATGATGTAAGGAACACCTACTTGGCGACCTAACAGGATGTGCTCACGAGTTTGTGGCATAGGACCATCAGTTGCCGCAACAACTAGGA
>Ga0308162_1000938_pt1 | contig 26447 bp, 19 predicted proteins | sample PhySR2_FD_201370 | JGI IMG/M metagenome (GOLD analysis project Ga0308162, IMG submission 201370) | Phyllosphere microbial communities from UC Gill Tract Community Farm, Albany, California, United States - DLSLS.R2 | ecosystem: Host-associated > Plants > Phyllosphere > Unclassified | place: USA... | reverse complement strand
TAAGACCCAAGCGGATGCTTACGACATTAACCAAAATCATTCAGCATCGCGTACCGGTACCTATGCCGGGAGCTACCCTGCTGGCCGAGAGGGAGTGAGAGATAAAGACCTCCACGGTAAACTGAACTGGGAATTTGCCCCCAATCAGCACCTTGAATTCGAAGCCGGGACTAGCCGCCAAGGGAATATTTATGCCGGCGATACGCAGAATACCAACACCTCAGATTATGTGAAAAGCAAATATGGCGACGAAACGAACCGTATCTACCGCCAAGATTATGCCTTAACTTGGACAGGGGTCTGGGATAACGGAGTCAGTACCAATACCTATGCGCAATATGAGAGAACCCGTAACTCAAGGATTACTGAAGGATTAGCCGGGGGAACCGAGGGGATCTTTAATAATAACGCTGGATTCTCTGATATCGATCTGAGCGATGTGCTGCTGCACAGTGAAGTCAGTATTCCCTTTACGGCTTGGGTAGATCAGAACCTTACCTTGGGGACTGAGTGGAACCAGCAAAAGATGAAAGACGGCACCTCGACCGGCCAAGCGCTCACTGGGACTAACACCGGCGGTGCGATCAGTGGTGTCGGAACGGGTACGCGTTCACCGTATTCTCAAGCGCAGATCTTCTCAATGTTTGCGGAAGATAATATGGATATCACGGATTCCACGGTATTAACACCGGCCATTCGTTTTGACCATCATTCCATTGTCGGCACTAACTGGAGCCCATCTCTTAATCTAACTCAACAGCTCACTAATGAGTGGACGCTGAAGATGGGGATTGCCCGAGCCTATAAAGCACCTAACCTGTATCAAACTAACCCCAACTATATCCTCTATAGTAAAGGTCAAGGGTGCTACGGCAGTTCGAGCACGGGTTGTTACTTGCAAGGCAATAGCGACCTCAAAGCAGAAACCAGCGTCAATAAAGAGATTGGACTCGAGTATAAAGATCTTGCCGGGCTGCAGGCTGGGCTGACTTATTTCCGTAATGACTACCATAATAAAATTGAGTCGGGTAACGATGTTACTTCAACCAATAGTAGTGGCACTCGCGTTTTCCAATGGGAGAATGTGCCGCGTGCGGTAGTTGAAGGTCTAGAGGGAACCTTTAATGTCCCCGTCACCGATACGGTTACTTGGAATAACAATATGACGTGGATGCTGCAAAGCAAAGATAAGACGAATCATGATCGTCTTTCCGTTATCCCGCAGTTTACCTTGAACTCCAATGTTGAGTGGCAGATTCGTCAGGACCTGTCGGTACAAGCAACATGGACTTGGTATGGTAAGCAGAAACCGAAGAGCCGTAACTATCAAGGGAATAAAGTCAGTTACCCTGATACCCGTGAAGTCAGTCCATACAGTATCTTTGGTGCCAGCGCGACATGGGACGCTACCAAGAATGTCAGTATTACCGCTGGGATAGATAACCTCTTTGATAAACGTCACTTCCGTGAAGGGAATGCACAAACTACCGGAACGCTTAATTCGAAGACAGGTGTCACAAGTTACCTGTACGGTGCAGGTGCCTACACTTACAACGAATCAGGCCGAACCTACTACATGAGTCTTAATACTCACTTCTAATAAAAAAACCCGCGTAAGCGGGTTTTTTTATGGCTAATAATTTCGATACAAATCGCTGTAGAGTCGACTTTCAAATCGAACGAGGGGGACGCGTCGCGTTCGTTGATCTTCTGGCGGAACCGCATACCCAGAGAGGTATTGGACGAAGGCGATGCGCGTTCCGCGTGACGTCGTTAAGAAGCCTGCTAAGTTATATACACCCTGTAACGAACCGGTTTTTGCAGAGAGCTTTCCATCGACACCCGCTTCGTGTAATCCGCCACGATATTGTAAGGTGCCATCGTAACCGGCTAGAGGAAGCATACTAATAAAATCGAGGCTGCTGTCATTCTTAGCGATAAACTGCAGTGCTTGCATCATAGTGTCCGGTGCAACCAAATCGTGCCGTGATAATCCGGAACCATCGACTTGGATGGTATTGCCCATGTCGACGCCCGCTTTCTCACGAAGGATACGGCGTACCGCATCCGACCCTGCCCGAAACGTTCCTGGTACGTTGAAATAGTGATGACCGATTGTTCGGAAAACCGTATCGGCAATCATGTTATCTGACTTCTTCAACATGGTATGTAATAGGCTATGGAGTGGGGCGGATTGTTCGATTGCCAGAACGGTACCAGGTTCAGTGGGTTGCGTTTGACGGACCAAGTGGCCACGATAGTCGATGTCGGCTTTACGTAGCTCATCCCGCAAAATTTCCCCAGCCCAAGCGGCGCCATCTTGCACAGCGAAGGCAAGAGGAAGCGGGTCATTACGCTGGCGCAGACATCCGGTCAGGGTATAGCGGTTTAATTCCCCGGGATTTACGTCAAGCTCACAATATTGCGCCTCACCTGAGTTAGGACCTAGGGTTTTCACCTCACTGTACATGTGCGCAGGATAGTAAGACGCAATACGGATAAAGGCATTTTCGCCCGGCGTTTTGGCGCTATAGAGCGAGATGGAAAAACAGTTTTTATCGACAATAGCGGCTGCAGGAGGCGCGCTAAAGCATTGCGTTAAATCATTCCATGGCCAGCCGGGGGCCATATCGTGGCTCGCAAAAACCGAAGTATCGATGACCAAGTTACCTTGAATATGCGTAACGCCCTTTTGTTTCAGCTGCGCGACCATATTACGTAAGTCTTGCCGCGTAAACGTTGGGTCGCCACCAAAGCGAGCAACCAGATCACCCTGTAAGGTATCACCGGCTATTTTTTGGTGACTTTCAAAGGTTGTCTGGAAACGAAAATCTTTGCCAAGTTCTAATAGTGCGGCCAGTGCAGTGAACACTTTCATTGTACTGGCAGGCAGCGCCATTTGTTTTCCGTGATAATCGACAATCGGTGTTGTATCGCCTACCCTTTGCGCCATGAACGCGAGATTGGTACCATCAGGAAGGTATTGGGTATAATCCTCGACAGGCGTTGCGGTGGCTTGAAGCGTTACCGCAAGGGTGAGAGCTGTAATGAGTCTTGAAAGTCGCATAATCTCGGCGTCGTTAACAGTGGAACCCGCAATACTACGTCCCCTTGAGGGGCAAAGTAAACGATGATCCGGGAGGAACTCTCGGGTAAAATATGTATCAAACTGAAAATTCACTCGTCTTGGGTAGCAAACTATCTGAGGCGGGGTTGTTTTGTTTCAAATTTAGGTGCAGCTTATTCGGTTAAGCTGGTATCGAATCAGGATGATTGACTGAATAACAGAGTAATGAGGAGTATAAGATGAGCCAGATTCCTATGACCCTTCGCGGTGCAGAACAGCTGCGTGAAGAGCTTAATGAGCTTAAAAATGTTAAGCGTCCTCGTATCATTGCTTCTATCGCTGAGGCGAGAGAACACGGGGATTTGAAGGAAAATGCGGAATACCATGCTGCCCGTGAAGAGCAAGGTTTTTGTGAAGGTCGTATTCAAGAGATTGAAGCAAAATTATCTAATGCGCAAATCATTGATGTGACAAAAATGGCCGCGACAGGTCGGGTCATTTTTGGGGCGACAGTGACTGTTTATAATACCCATTCGGAAGAAGAAGCGACCTATCGTATCGTGGGTGATGATGAGGCCGATTTTAAGCAGAATCTGATCTCTGTAAACTCGCCGATGGCGCGGGGTTTAATTGGTAAAGAAGTTGATGACGTCACGGTCGTAAAAACGCCAGGTGGTGATGTTGAGTATGAAGTGATTAAGGTTGAATACCTCTAATCATCAGAATACGACGATATGTTGCGCGAGAGGTGGGCTTTTCGCCATTTCGGTCCCGCAAGTCGGATTAACCGTGCTAATATATCTAAAGAAAAGAAAAAGGCTGTAAAACAGCCTTTTAACTGGAGGTAAAATAGTGATATTTTCTTCCAGAATTAACGCGGTAAAGAAATTTTCTTTTCTTTTGAAGGACGATAAAGCACCAGCGTCTTACCGATAACTTGGACTTCAGCCGCCGAGGTTTCACGAACAATGGCAGCTACAATCAACGCTTTAGTTTCACGGTCTTCAGTCGCGATTTTGACTTTGATCAGTTCATGATGCTCTAGAGCTTGATCGAGTTCAGCGAGAACACCTTCGGTTAATCCATTGTTGCCTAACATCACGACTGGCTTCAGCGGATGAGCGAGACCTTTTAGGTGCTGTTTTTGTTTAGTACTTAGATTCATCGTATTATTTACTTACTCAGGGATTGAAAACAGGTCATTGTACCGCCATCTCTAGTATATCGCCAAATCAACGCAGCATTTTGCGTAATGATTTATCGCTGCGATACAAAAATGTTGGAAAAAGTATGACGGGAAAGAAGCGTTCAGCCAGCTCAAGTCGCTGGTTACAGGAACACTTTAGCGATAAATATGTGCAACAAGCACAAAAGAAAGGTCTACGTTCGCGAGCATGGTTTAAACTAGATGAGATCCAACAAGGTGATCGTCTCTTTAAACCCGGCATGACAGTCGTAGACTTAGGGGCTGCCCCGGGGGGTTGGTCACAATATGTGGTTGAACAGATCGGAGCAAGTGGCCGTATTATCGCATGTGATATCTTGCCAATGGATCCAATTGTTGGTGTAGACTTTCTTCAAGGTGACTTCCGAGAAGAAGCTGTACTAAAAGCGTTGCTCGATCGTGTCGGTGACGGTAAGGTGCAGGTAGTAATGTCAGATATGGCACCAAATATGAGTGGCACTCCCGCTGTGGATATTCCTCGCGCGATGTATCTCGTAGAACTCGCACTTGAAATGTGTCGCGATGTATTGGCACCAGGTGGTAGTTTTGTAGTAAAGGTGTTCCAGGGAGATGGTTTTGATGATTACCTACGCGAAATCCGCTCCTTATTTACGAAAGTAAAAGTTCGTAAGCCAGACGCTTCGCGTTCACGTTCTCGCGAAGTGTACATTGTAGCGACTGGGCGCAAACCATAGCTCCCTACGCTTTCTGTTAACATCGTTGTAAATAAGAGGTTAATCCCTTGAGTGACATGGCGAAAAACCTAATTCTTTGGTTAGTCATTGCCGTAGTGCTAATGACTGTGTTCCAAAGCTTTGGGCCCAGCGAGTCAAATGGCAAGAAAGTCGATTACTCAACTTTCGTGACAGAAGTGAATCAAAATCAGATTCGCGAGGCGCGTATTAATGGGCGTGAGATTAACGTAACCACTAACGATAGCAATAAATACACTACGTATATTCCTGTCAACGACCCGCAATTACTGCAAAATCTTTTATCTAAAAAGGTAAAAGTGGTTGGTGAACCACCGGAAGGTCAAAGTCTACTGACCTCTATCTTTATTTCTTGGTTCCCGATGTTGCTGCTAATTGGTGTATGGATCTTCTTTATGCGTCAAATGCAGGGAGGCGGTGGCAAAGGTGCCATGTCTTTCGGTAAGAGCAAAGCTCGCATGTTGACCGAAGATCAGATTAAAACCACTTTTGCCGATGTTGCCGGTTGTGACGAAGCGAAAGAAGAAGTCAGCGAGCTGGTGGAATACCTTCGCGAACCTTCACGTTTCCAAAAGTTAGGCGGAAAAATTCCTAAAGGCGTACTGATGGTAGGCCCTCCAGGTACCGGTAAAACGTTACTGGCTAAGGCCATTGCCGGTGAAGCGAAAGTACCGTTCTTCACTATTTCAGGCTCAGACTTCGTTGAAATGTTTGTCGGTGTCGGCGCATCACGTGTCCGTGATATGTTCGAGCAAGCGAAGAAATCCGCGCCTTGTATCATCTTTATTGATGAGATCGATGCAGTGGGTCGCCAACGTGGCGCAGGCTTAGGCGGTGGTCACGACGAGCGTGAACAGACGTTGAACCAAATGCTGGTTGAGATGGATGGCTTTGAAGGTAATGAAGGGATCATCGTTATTGCGGCGACTAACCGCCCTGACGTTCTTGACCCAGCACTGCTTCGCCCAGGCCGTTTTGACCGCCAAGTTGTCGTTGGATTACCTGACGTCCGTGGCCGTGAGCAAATCTTGAAAGTGCATATGCGTCGCGTTCCATTAGCAACGGATATTGATGCCGCGATCATTGCTCGTGGTACACCAGGTTTCTCCGGTGCAGACTTAGCGAACCTCGTCAACGAAGCGGCACTTTTCGCTGCCCGTAGCAACCAGCGTGTTGTCTCGATGGTTGAGTTCGAGAAAGCGAAAGATAAGATCATGATGGGGGCAGAGCGCCGTTCAATGGTCATGACCGAAGCACAAAAAGAGTCAACGGCTTACCACGAAGCAGGACACGCGATTATTGGTCGCCTAGTACCGGAACATGATCCGGTACATAAGGTAACTATTATTCCACGTGGACGTGCGTTAGGGGTGACATTCTTCTTACCTGAAGGTGATGCAATCAGTGCAAGCCGTCAGAAATTAGAGAGCCAAATTTCGACCCTTTACGGCGGACGTTTAGCTGAAGAGATCATCTATGGTCCAGAAAAAGTCTCTACCGGGGCTTCCAACGATATTAAAGTGGCGACGAACCTCGCACGTAATATGGTTACCCAGTGGGGCTTCTCTGAGAAATTAGGTCCTCTTCTGTATGCAGAAGAAGAAGGTGAAGTTTTCTTAGGACGTTCCGTTGCTAAAGCGAAACATATGTCCGACGAAACCGCGCGTATTATCGACCAAGAAATCAAACACTTGATCGACAGTAACTATCAACGCGCTCGCCAGCTGTTGAATGAGAACATCGACATCCTGCATACGATGAAAGATGCTCTGATGAAGTACGAGACTATCGATGCTCCACAAATTGATGATTTGATGGCACGCAGAGAGGTTCGTGCTCCAGCAGGTTGGACTGAACCGGCAGTGAAAGAAGAAGAGTCTGTCGCGCCACCGCAAGCAGCTCGTCCTGTCGACGCACCAGAGAATAATGATCCAGGCAACCCGATGTAATGTCTGAATCATTCGATAAATAGTGCCAGTTCGCGCTACAATAAAGCCCCGCTCATGCGGGGCTTTTTTTTGCATCACATCGATAAAGCGTTAAAGAGGATACTGAATGAGATTGCGTGCCCGAGGGAGTGAGTTAGATCTCTCTTTTCCCCATATTATGGGAATTTTAAATATGACCCCAGACTCCTTTTCTGACGGTGGCCGCCATAAAACGCTGGTCGATGCGATTACTCACGCTAATGAAATGGTGATTGCCGGAGCGACTATTCTCGATATTGGCGGCGAGTCGACTCGCCCTGGTGCTGATGATGTTTCAGTAGAAGACGAACTTGCGCGTGTTATCCCAGTCGTCGAAGCATTATCCCAACGATTCGAGGTGTGGATTTCGGTCGACACCTCTAAACCTGAAGTGATTCGTGCCGCCGCAGCAGCAGGCGCCCACTTGATCAACGATATTCGCTCATTAAATGAACCTGGCGCGCGTGAGGCTGCAGCTGACGTCGACCTGCCTGTCTGCTTAATGCATATGCAGGGTGAGCCGAAATCGATGCAGCACAGTCCGAGCTATCAGCAGATTATTACCGAAGTGGACAGTTTCTTAGCCACCGAAATCGAGCGCTGTATAGCTGCAGGGATACGTCGGGAAAATATTCTGATCGATCCCGGTTTTGGATTTGGCAAAAACCTGCAACATAATTATGAGCTACTGGCTAATCTAAGCCATTTCCATCATTTCGATCTGCCGTTATTAGTGGGCATGTCTCGAAAGTCCATGATTGGCCAACTCCTTAATGTCGGGCCTACTCAGCGATTGAGTGGTAGTCTAGCCTGTGCAGTTATTGCCGCGATCCAGGGAGCACAAATCATTCGAGTGCATGATGTTAAAGAAAGCGTTGAAGCGATACGCGTGGTTGAAGCGACTCTCAGAGCAAAAGGATAATTCATGAGCGAACGTAAATATTTTGGTACCGATGGTATTCGCGGAAAGGTTGGCGAATCGCCAATAACGCCTGATTTTGTCTTAAAATTAGGCTGGGCCGCCGGTAAAGTGCTTGCTGGACAAGGTTCCAAAAAAGTCATTATCGGAAAAGATACCCGTATATCGGGATATATGTTGGAATCGGCATTAGAAGCGGGCTTGGCCGCTGCAGGATTATCGGCGGCGTTCACCGGGCCGATGCCAACCCCAGCGATTGCCTATTTAACGCGTACATTCCGCGCAGAAGCCGGTGTAGTGATATCCGCGTCTCATAATCCATTCGATGACAATGGAATAAAATTCTTTTCCACCGAGGGCACTAAGCTTCCTGACGATGTCGAAGCTGCAATTGAAGCGGAACTCGAGAAAGAAATTACCTGTGTACCCTCAGCGGAGCTAGGGCGGGCTAGCCGCATCGTTGATGCAGCCGGACGGTATATTGAATTCTGCAAGGGGACTTTTCCCAGCGAACTCAGCTTAAATCAGCTAAAAATCGTCGTCGATTGTGCGAACGGTGCGACTTACCACATTGCGCCAAATGTCCTTCGCGAGCTGGGCGCGGAGGTAATTACGATCGGCGCCTCGCCCAATGGAATGAACATCAATAAAGAGTGTGGTGCGACGGATTTAGGCCAACTTCAAAAACGCGTGCTAGCGGAAAAAGCCGATCTTGGTATTGCGCTCGATGGCGACGGCGATCGTATCATGATGGTCGACCATCTTGGTCAGGCAGTCGATGGCGATCAAATTCTCTATATCATCGCGCGTGAACGTTTACGACAAGGAAATCTGCGCGGTGGGGTTGTTGGCACACTGATGAGCAATATGGGTCTAGAGTTAGCCCTGAAGCAGTTAGGCATTCCCTTTGAGCGTGCGAAAGTCGGCGACCGCTATGTATTGGAAAAGCTGAAGGAACGCGGATGGTTTGTCGGTGCCGAAAATTCCGGACATGTTATCTTACTTGATAAAACCACAACCGGTGATGGCATTATCGCCGGTTTACAAGTGTTAACGGCCGTAGTGGGGAACAAGCTATCCCTTCACGATTTATGCAGCGGCATGAAGATGTTGCCACAAGTCCTAGTCAATGTGCGCTTCACTGCGGGGAGTGATCCGCTTCAACATTCTGATGTATTAGCGGCGTTACACCAGGCTGAGCAGCAACTGGCTGGCCGAGGTCGGGTATTGCTACGTAAGTCGGGTACTGAACCATTAATTCGCGTGATGGTTGAAGGGGAAAATAAAGAGGAAGTAACCGAACTGGCCCAATCTATCGCGGAAATCGTCAAGCGTTTATAATCGCGGAAAGGTGTCTGTGATCAGGCTATTCGCTATGAGAACGGCTTTTTCCATGTTGGGTATAAACAGCCTTTAGCTAGGGTTGCTGCTTTTTTCCGCGATCAAAGCCGGCAACGTAAATTGCACTTGCAGAGTGCGTTGCCTTTGGTTAGTATTCACATCCTCTTCAGGGGAGTTCTTTCCTCGTGAAGGTAGATGCGTTTTAAATGTACGATTACGTACAAGGAAACAGGTTAATTATGTACGAAGCTCTTTTAGTTATTTTCCTGCTAGTTGCTGTTGCGTTAATCGCGATGGTGATGTTACAGCAAGGTAAAGGCGCTGATATGGGAGCATCTTTCGGTGCAGGTGCCTCTGGAACATTATTTGGTTCAAGCGGTTCAGGAAACTTCCTGACACGTATGACCGGTATTCTTGCTGCGCTGTTTTTCATTATTAGCCTGGTGCTTGGTAATCTAAACAGTAATAAAACACATAAAGGCAGTGAGTGGGATAATCTGAGTGCTCCGGCAAAGTCTGAGCAAACTCAACAGCCAGCGAAAACCTCTTCGCCAGCCAGTGATATCCCGCAGTAACGCCAACTGATTGCAAGTATCAGCAGTGCCGTGGTGGTGGAATTGGTAGACACGCTACCTTGAGGTGGTAGTGCCCAATAGGGCTTACGGGTTCAAGTCCCGTCCTCGGTACCAATATTGAGAAAAAAGACGCTTAATAGCGTCTTTTTTTGTGCCTATAATCTGCCTATTTATTTACAGCCACAGCATTGGTCCCAATTGGTCCCCAATTAGATCAATATTTGTCGCTTCGTATTCTTTGCATTCAGCCTTATAAAGTTGCAGCGAATAGCCATCGCCCTCCATTTCAAGCGTAATTTTTGCTCCCTGACTGCGTGAATTTTTGTGGCGAGTTGCCATTCTTAGCTGCGAACTGTCTGTCACGATACTTAATTCGGGAAATTGCTGACGTAAGCGCCTTGCTAAAAGTACCGTTTGTATCGTAACGCGGGGTTGGCTAGCGATAATAACAATATCGACCGAGTAAGGTGGATTGAGTTCGACTTTGCGTTGTTCCAATAGCCGTGCAATAGGCTCAACTAATAAAGCAAACCCACAGGCAGCGATCGGGTATTCTAGGGCTCGGCTCGCACAAGCATCGTAACGTCCACCTCGGCTCACCACATCATCGTTATTTCGCCACTCAAAGACGATTTGGCAGTATTCATTGTGGGGATAAAGTTGAGTATCATGATGCCAAGCAATACCTATCTGATTGAGTGCTAGCTGTAGATGGGTAAAACGTTGCTGAGAATCATTAGAAATAAAGGCGTCAATACGCGGAGCCGCCACAGCGAGTTGCTGTAACCAAGTATCGGATGAATTTCCCAACCATTCCGGGTGAGACTTAAATTGCTGTTCCTGTTCGGGCGTAAATAAATGGGCGTGAGGTTGATAATAGGCCGAGAGAGCGCGGCGAAACGCTGCAAAGGCATGGGCATCGCCGAGCATATTGAGATGTAATTCTATCTGGTCAGCAATACCGAGTCGTTGGAAAAAATGGGCCTGAAATACCAACTGTTCTAATTCGATATCAATTCCTGGCATACCAAACGCTTCGACACCAATCTGGTCACTTTGTTGGACGGATTGATCGTTAGGCCCTTGGCCAAACATTGTGCCTGAGTACCACACTCGGCTCATCGATTGTAATGCTGAAGTACGAGAAACCAGTCGTAAACATCCTGTCGTACCATCACGGCGAAGCTGGGTATGATTAAAAGGGACGGGAGTCTCTTCAGTCAACAAAGACTCATGTTCCAGCAGCGATAGTCGAACCTGCTGGTACCCACGTTGCCGCAAGAGAATGGCTGCATGTCGCTCAAGCTCCTGCCACTGATCAACTTTGGCTGACGTATATTTACGAGGCCGTCCTCGTTGTCGAGCTTGTAATGAGCAGGCTAATTGTGATTCTAGCCGCTTACTAACAGCTGGTGTAGCAAGGAGGCAGTTTTGGCTGAGCGTGTCACGAATTCTCGTTATGAGTGCGGGATTTATTGGCGTACGGCAAAAATCTTTAAATCGTTGTTGTTGTTGAATTTCATCATCGGCTAGATTTAGCCACACGGGATGGGGCACGATAATATTTTTAGGGATTACCCCCTCACTATGATGGCTGTTAATACCATTCTCATCACATTCAATAAACCGTTTAACAAGTAAAAAATAGTTACTGGGTTGCAAAGGACTACAGTCATAACGGCTCTCCCATAGGGCACCATAGCGTTGATAGCGGTGATTGTAATAGGGTACGTATCGCCTTCCGAGATATTGAATGAAGCGACTGAGTGATTGACGATCCTTTGCACTGACCATGAGAAAAATTCTTTCAGCAGCCAAAGAGTAGCTATGTATTGCTACAGCGTAACGTTTTGCTGCGAGTGCCAGTGAGCACTCAAAAAGTGTATAGTCGTTTTCCTCGCGAAATAGTGGCTCACCATTATGACCTCTGAGTTGAGTAAGATGAGGGAAGCCTTGAATAAATAATCGATTTTTTCTCGGCATAGCCGTAGGTCTCGGTAGCTTGCCCATCAATGGAAGAGCTTTCATAAATGGGCAAAAAATAAAATATGCCAATTCACAGGACGCAGCACTGCACTCAGGCTAATGTTGTTTCTCTGGACATTATTGACAGTGTTGTTGCACCCAATTTATAAGCTCTTTCTCACTTACTGTGAGTTGCTGAGCGCTAACAAGGTCCCATAACCTTATAGTACGATCATTATTTATTGTTACTATGATCTGGCACTGATTAAGGCGTGCGGTATGGTGCTGTCGTTTGAGTTTTGTGCCACTGCAATCGACAACCACACTTAAACCAGTGATATTTTGTCGAATTTGTTCCGCAATAAGTTGTGCATACAACCCGTTGTCATTCATTTCGTTGGTGATTACAACGCTAGGGCGAAAATGCCAGAAGGGGTTGTCACTATCCTGTAGGGTTTGAATAAGAAGTAAAAGACGCTCGATACCAATAGCAAAGCCGCAGGCGGGAAGTGCCTTTGGATTAAACAGTTCTGCTAAACCATCGTAACGTCCTCCGCCACATACAGTACCTTGCGCGCCCAATTCATCGGTGATCCACTCGAAAACGGTGCGGGTATAATAGTCTAGGCCACGGACTAAGCGAGGATTAATAACATAGGGAATCCCCGCGTGATCAAGGATCTGGCAGACGGTATCGAAGTGATTCCGAGATTCGTCATTTAAGAAATCTAATAATTTAGGGGCTTTTTCCAGCATAGGTTGCATGGCTGGATTTTTACTATCAAGGATACGCAGTGGGTTAGTTTCAAGTCGCTTGATACTCTCATCATCAAGAATATCTCGATGAGCAGTAAACCATAGTAGGAGTTGCTCACGATGTTGCTGGCGTTCTTCTAAGGTTCCTAAGGAGTTAATTTCTAAACGGACGTACTGTGTTAGTCCTAACTCTTGGAAGAGATCTCGAACCATAAAAATAAGTTCGGCATCAATGTCCGGGCCTTTCATCCCGAAAGCTTCTAGCCCAAACTGGGTAAACTGGCGTAGACGTCCCTTTTGCGGGCGCTCATAACGGAACATGGGCCCTTGATACCAAATTCGCTGAGTTTTGTTATAGCAAAGATTATTTTCCAAGACTGCGCGCATACAGCCGCTTGTGCCTTCAGGTCGTAAGGTGATGTGTTCACCGCTTTTGTCAATAAAGTTGTACATCTCTTTAGCGATAATATCCGTTGCTTGACCAACGCTGCGTTCAAACAAAGCAACGGGTTCTAGCAAAGGTAAGCGCATTTCGTGATAGCCATATCGGAAAGTTAATCGGCGTAATTTATTTTCTAGCCACTGCCATATCGGTGTTTCGTCTGGTAGTACGTCTCGCATACCACGTATTGATTTTGTTTTGACACTCATTTTTGATGCCCCCTAACAGGTACCCTTGTCGGATAACATATTGATAGAATTAGCTTTCTAATAAAGGCCTTGGTGACAAATAGCCAATGCCAAGGCCCTTTAGGGTACGATCTTCTCTACGCGGCTCGTTGATTTTTATCAGCAATTACGTCATCAATTAATTCATCGATTTGAGAACTATCGAGATGATGGGCAGTTGTAATCAGGTGAGCCACATCGCCAGATATTGCTAGGCAGTGTTTTTTCCATACCCATTCTGAAGGTTTGGGGAAGACGACAGTAATCGAGTTTTTGTGACATAACGCATCAATTCCTGCTGCGTTAAAGCGGTCAACCGCATACTTCGCCATAGTTAAGCTATGACCAATACGACGACGCCATTCGGCATCAGAGTGACTACGTACTGCCGCCCACATCATTAAAGGGGTATGGCCATTACGTGAACCAGAAATCGTTTTATCGTGCGCCGCAATGTAATCAATCTCAACGCTAATCCGGTCAACGTTATTTTTTTTAGCCACCACGATGCCACAAGGAATAGGCGAACCAATCATTTTATGTCCTGAGACGCCAATAGAATCAATACCATCGGCAAAGGTGAAAGGTTGCGGATTGTCGACAAAAGGTAGGATCATGCCACTGAGTGCGGCATCTGCGTGTAAATAGTATTGATCTCGAGGAATACCGATTGCCGCGATCCGATTTTGAATTTCACTGATATCATCAATAGCTCCCCGTACAGTCGTACCGATATTGGCGAATATAATAGGGTGTTTTTCACCGGAAATTGTTATCTTTTTGATAAGGTCATCGTAATCCATTTCGCCATTAGGTTGTGATTCGACTAATTGCGATTTAATTCTCAATAGTTTTACAATCTTAGCGACCGAATAATGTGTATCTTTAGAGTAATAAAGTGTTCCATCCGGGAATAATTCTCTTCCAAGATAACAACCAAACATATTACTTTCAGTACCCCCGTTGGTTACATATCCCCAACTCTCTTCGAATGGGATTTTGAAAAGGTTTGAGAAATATTCCATTACTTCCTTTTCAAAGTCGAAAGAGTTAAGTAAATAATTACAATACTCTCCCCAGTCGCCACAGTTGTTAATTGAGAATCTCATAAATCTTTCGATTATTGTATAATCGAAATCGGCAGACTCAGGATAGCCAATGTTGAAGTATTGATTTTTTACGCAATATGCCCAGAATGCATCCAGTTTATTTTGATCGGTAATAGATAAAGACATTTTTAGCTCCTACAGAGTTGATTTATTGAATTATTCATCCATATGAAGAGTGAGTTGACCTTTTTTACTACGGCCTGCCGCGACAAAAGAAAATAGAGGAATAGTTATTGCCATTATCACTGTTCCCCAAAAAATGGAGTCGGTGCCTGACCCTAATAAAGCAAAGATGCTATAAATCATGCCAATAGCGGTCAGGACACAGTAGAAAATGAAGCTGGCCCCGTGGTTCTTTTTCTTAGAAATCATAATAATAGGTAGCGAAATGATTGCGTACATATAGGGAAGAAGGGAGGCAAATACGGACATTAAAATAACAACTTGGAACTGTTTAGCGAGATTAGGAGAAGCTGTTAATAACAGAACCAAACTCATCAATACCCCGGAAATAATAAGTCCTTTCATTGGGACATCGTTCTTATTGGTTTGAGCAAAAATTTGTGGAAATAGTCCCTGTTTCGCTCCAGCACGGGGTCCTTCTGACTGCAGAATTAGCCAACCAGAAATTGAACCAAAGCAGGCTATAATACTGAGCGCAGAAGCAATGTTACCGGCTGTATTACCGAACATATAGCGAGCGGCATCGGCGAAGGGAGCGGCAGAATTGATTAATTCTTCGTGAGGAACGAGTCCCATGATTACGGTGCAGCTGCCGACATAGCATACTGAGGCTATCAATAAGCCGTAAACAGTAGCTCGGGGGACGGTTCGTTCTGGATTCTCCACTTGTCCTGAAGAGACGACCGCGGACTCGACACCTAAGAATCCCCATAACGCGATAGAGGCTGCTGACATAATAGCGGAACCATCACTATGGCCGGTACCGTTATAGACGGTGGTGAACACTTTAGGGTCAAACCAAAACCAACCCACAATCCCCACACCTAACACGACTAACAGCATACAACTCGCGGTAAAGGATTGGGCTTTGCCCGCGGTTCTCGCTCCTAAACTACCTAAGGCGATAAATGCCCATAAAATAACAATTGCGGTGATACAACCGTAAATTGGTTGATGAAGAATAGGGAAGAAATAGCTAAGGTATCCGACCCCCGCGACAAGTAACGCGACGTTGCCTATCCAGGCACTAATCCAATAACACACCGTGGTTTGGAAGCCAATGAAGGGGCCAAATGCATCACTTGCGTAAGCGACAATCCCCCCGGCTCGCGGTGTGATAAGACTGGTTTTAGCAAATACCAACGCTAAAGCAATTACACCAATAATGGTAAATACCCATCCCCACAATGAAATATAACCCACTCCAGCAAGATTGGTCGGTAGCATAAATACGCCCGATCCCATCATATTAGAGGCAGTGACCAAAGTGAGAGCAGTTAACCCCATTTTTTTTGCGGCACCTGCGCTAACATTTTCCATGCATTCCATCCTCATTTTTTTAAAAATAATTATGTGTTTGTGTATGATTTATTTTTTCACGAGGAGGTTTATAAATAATGATTGAAGTCATTTTTTCTTGAGCAAAAAATATTAATCGATAGCAAATAGTTTGTTTTTTGTACAACCAATGGATTATTCACTCTGTCCCCTTTTTTATTCGCTATAAGTGGATTGGGCGTGAAGGGTAGAGCCTCTTTCGATGAGGGATATCGAGTGATATTAGTAAGTTTTTCTTATTTTATTTCTATCGACTACTCGCTCTTCGATATTATTGAAATGAACAGAGGAGTCGATTTTAATACAATGGTTTTAAAGGTTAAGGACGAAGGGTTATCTGTAATCCGGCCAGCTATCTGCTGAATAATGTAATGAAGGATTATTATCAGGTTAGCGATATCCAGAAGCACTTTTTTATTAACGACTTTTAAAAGCGAATTACTTGGTCGGTTTAGGGATGTTTTATAAAAAAATTGTTGCTTATATTAGCCCCAGTTATTTTAACGCGAGGGGTAGAGTAACTGCATTATAGATGGGGCGGAATAAAAATTCTTGAACGATGAAATATCTGTTTCCACTTTAATGACGAAATCAACACCCGTAATGATGATCTTTTACAGCGTACAGAAGTGGTCAGCATTGGGATTCAGACGATGGTAACTGGTACGGCGGCCCTTAAAAAGGCGGTAATACCGTATGATTAGTTATAGATTCTATACAGGCGGCGTATCGTGGTTCTGCCGGTAACGCTAGATGGGGGCCAGCGGCTCAATCATATTTAGCGGCCAAGAACTTTATGGTCTTGATATGCATTTTACTATCACGATGATTGGTGACTTAATACCTGAGATATTGGAAAAATATTGCTTGAACAATGTAAGGTCGTTTCCCTACGATGACATTTCATCTATGAGAACCCGGCACCGTTAAGAGCCTATGCGGCCTTTTTGGGATGGTTTAACGTATTCTCTCACTCGGGAGGTTGCACACATTGCTGCGTTTGCGCTTACCAACCCCTACGACCGCAATAACTAGCTCCTAAACTAAACGGAAGCATGAAGTTTAATTTTGTAGCAATCCTTCATCCCACATGATCCCGACGATAGAACCACGGGTGTTCACAAGATTTTTTTGGTTTTTCGTCAAATTTTTGCTGAATCGTCTTATCTAGTTTTTGCCATTCTTTTAGTGCAGCGCTCTCCAAGCGCTTGATCGTCTACTACGTCTAGCCGTTTAGTGTACATCTCCGCAGAGATCGAAAAAAGAAGGGCCGTCACAGGCACTTGCCGTTGCCGTGAGCTTTTTAAGCTCGCTTATGCTGGCGCTTGTATCGCTAAGGATAATACTTGGTACAAATACTTTTAAAAGACCGGTTAACTGGTTAGGCTTATAAAGTGCGTCAAAACCCATTAGCAAGTTCTCATCGTAAATACCGAAATCGGTAGCGTACTGACTCCTTAAATAAGGGCATTCAACTAAACACAATTTATGAACCGTAAAAATACGCTGGCTTTCTCAAAGGGGACTAGCGCTTCATTTGTAATACGCAACAAAGGCTATGATGTTCGCAACGGGTACCGATGGAAAGCCTGCGGCTTTTATGGGTGATAGCGGTCATCCGTTTATTGAACGTCTCACGGTCGCTGGATGCTATCGGCTGCGTCGCTACTCTGGCTAACCTACAAAAAGTAACTAAAGCCTACTACTTTCAGCCTAAGTCGCAGAGCGGTTACTCGATCAAGCAGCTTAAAGAGCAGAATGTTTACTGTTACAAGTGATAGTAGGCCCCAAAGCCTTTTGGCCAAAATATGCTTTACTTCTCACGCCTGTGTTACTGGATAAAAACAGTGGGATTCGATGATAAGCGATAGGTTTTACGCACAGGGTGTTCTACCGGCCAATTTGCATAGTGTGTCGCTTTTATCGAGCTTTCCTCCTGTAACCTTATGTTAAGTAATTATAAATTATAAAGGGCCGTTTGAGGGGGAGAGGGCGGGTATTCTCAGTGTCTATCTGTCGCAAAGCTCACAGTTAAATTTGCTTTTATGCTCAGCTAGGCGTAATATTGAGCTGTTTTTCGGACGCGGGGTGGAGCAGCCTGGTAGCTCGTCGGGCTCATAACCCGAAGGTCGTCGGTTCAAATCCGGCCCCCGCAACCATTTTCCTAGTTCTTTTTCCAAATCGACGTCGTTAAGACGACGGGTTTTAGAAAAATGTCTATTGAAAATGGCTCCTGTCCTTCGACAGGCCCATACAGGATTCTGATTAAAACCCCGATTTTTCGGGGTTTTTTATTATCAGAAAAGCGTTGTCATACTGGGCGTTAGCCCTTTTTTTATGTCTTGGGGGTGGCTTTGTCCACGTTAGAACAGAAGTTAACAGAGTTGATTACAGCGCCAGTTGAAGCACTGGGTTATGAATTAGTGGGGATAGAGTTTGTGCGGGCTCGCACCTCTACGCTTCGTATCTATATTGATAGCGAAAATGGTATCAATGTTGATGACTGTGCGGATGTCAGCCATCAAGTCAGTGCTGTCATGGATGTAGAAGATCCTATTACTGTGGCGTATCACCTTGAAGTGTCTTCCCCAGGGCTTGATCGACCATTATTTACCGCAGCGCACTATGAACGTTTCGCTGGCCAAGATGTCAGTGTGGTATTACGTATCGCTGTACAAAATCGTCGCAAATGGCAGGGGACTATCAAATCCGTTGAAGGTGAGATGGTCACATTGTCGGTTGATGGCAAAGACGAAGTGTTTGCTCTGAGCAATATTCAGAAAGCAAACATTATCCCTCGTTTTTAAACGTTCTGATTGAGGCTAACCAGGATGAATAAAGAAATTTTAGCGGTTGTTGAAGCCGTTTCGAATGAAAAAGCCCTGCCGCGTGAGAAAATTTTTGAAGCGTTAGAGAGCGCACTGGCAACTGCGACTAAGAAAAAGTACGAACAAGAAATCGAAGTTCGCGTAGAGATCGATCGTAGAAGCGGCGACTTCGATACGTTCCGTCGTTGGGTGATCGTCGATGAAGTGACGATGCCAACGCGTGAAATTACGCTGGATGCAGCACGTTACGAAGATGAAAGCCTGCAACTGGGTGAATACGTCGAAGATCAAATCGAATCAGTGACCTTTGACCGCATCACCACGCAAACAGCTAAACAAGTTATCGTTCAAAAAGTTCGCGAAGCAGAACGCGCGTTGGTGGTTGACCAATTCCGCGAGCAGCAGGGCGAAATTATCACCGCTATCGTCAAGAAAGTGAATCGCGATAATATTATTCTCGACCTTGGGAATAATGCGGAAGCGGTAATCTTGCGCGAAGACATGCTGCCACGTGAAAACTTCCGCGCTGGCGATAGAATTCGCGGTGTACTGTATGCAGTGCGTCCGGAAGCGCGTGGTGCTCAACTGTTCGTGACCCGTTCTAAAGCAGAAATGCTGATCGAGCTGTTCCGCATCGAAGTACCAGAAATTGGTGAAGAAGTAATCGAAATCAAAGGCGCGGCTCGTGATCCGGGTTCTCGCGCTAAGATTGCGGTGAAAACCAACGATAAGCGTATCGACCCGGTTGGCGCTTGTGTAGGGATGCGTGGTGCACGTGTACAAGCCGTTTCGAGTGAATTAGGCGGTGAACGTATTGATATCGTACTGTGGGATGATAACCCTGCGCAGTTCGTCATCAATGCCATGGCCCCAGCGGACGTCTCTTCCATTGTTGTTGATGAAGATAACCACACCATGGACATCGCTGTAGAAGCGAGTACTTTAGCGCAAGCTATTGGCCGTAATGGTCAAAACGTTCGTTTAGCCTCTCAACTAAGTGGTTGGGATCTGAACGTGATGACGGTCGAAGATTTACAAGCTAAGCACCAAGCGGAGGCACATGCCGCGATTGCGATCTTTACCCAATATCTTGATATTGATGAAGAGTTCGCCACTGTGCTAGTTGAAGAAGGGTTCTCTTCTCTCGAGGAGTTGGCTTATGTTCCAGTGGATGAATTACTGGAAATTGATGGCCTTGACGAAGAGATGGTAGAAGCTTTGCGTGAACGCGCTAAGACTGCGTTGACCACCTTAGCCCAAAATTCTGCTACTGGCGGAGCCATTAAACCCCCTGCAGAAGACCTGCTGGGCGTAGAAGGCATGACTCCGGAGTTAGCAAATCGTTTAGCGGCTATTGGTGTTTCCACCCTGGAAGATCTTGCGGAGCAAGGTGTTGACGATCTAGCAGATATCGAACAACTGGACGAAGAAAAAGCCGGTACGCTGATTATGGCGGCTCGTAATATCTGCTGGTTTGGCGACGACGCATAACACACAGGAAGGAAAAGCATGACTGATGTAACAGTAAAAGCGCTGGCAACACAACTGAATACTCCGGTCGATCGCTTAGTTCAGCAATTGGCTGATGCGGGTATTCGTAAATCCGATAACGATTCTGTGACGCAAGAAGAGCAAGAAACCTTGCGTGCTCATCAGAAAAATACAGCGTCGAGTAAATTGACGCTTCAACGTAAAACTCGTAGTACGCTTAACGTTCCAAGCACCGGCGGGAAAAGTAAGTCGGTGCAGATTGAAGTCCGCAAAAAACGTACCTATGTGAAAGAAGATGCTGAAGCGGAGCGTAAAGCTCAGGCCGAAGCTGAAGTGCAAGCACAGCGTGAAGCGGAAGAAAAAGCTAAGCAGGCAGCAGAAGAAGCGAAGCAGGCGGCTGAAGAAGCGAAGCGTAAAGCGGAAGAAAAAGCTAAACGTGAGGCGGAAGAAGCCGCTAAGCGTCAGGCGGTGGAATCAAATAAAGTGACCCAACAGAATCAAACTATGAATAAAGACGCACAGTCAGAAAAAGCACGCCGCGAAGCTGAAAATGCTGAGCTGAAGCGTAAAGCTGAAGAAGAAGCGCGCCGTAAAATTGAAGCGGAAGCGCAACGTGTAGCAGAAGAAGCGCGTCGTCTTGCTGAAGAGAAAGGCGAAGAGTGGGAAAAAGCGAGCCAGAAAACCGAAGAGGACAGTGACTATCACGTGACTACCTCACAACACGCTCGTCAAGCCGAAGACGAAAATGACCGTGAAGTTGAAGGTGGTCGTGGACGCAGCCGTACGGCTAAAGCGCCTCGCGCTAAGAAAGTTAATAAGCACTCTGAAGCGAAGACTGATCGTGAAGAAGCGCGTGCGGCTGGACGTGGCGGTAAAGGTAAGCAGCGCGGTAAGAGCTCGCTGCAGCAGGGCTTTAACAAGCCTGCGCAAGTCGTTAACCGCGATGTCCAAATTGGTGAAACCATCACCGTTGCTGAACTGGCGAACAAAATGGCCGTTAAAGGCTCGCAAGTTATTAAAGCGATGATGAAATTGGGCGCAATGGCGACCATTAACCAAGTTATCGATCAAGAGACAGCACAACTTGTCGCCGAAGAGATGGGCCACAAAGTTATCTTACGTCGTGAGAATGAGTTAGAAGAAGCGGTAATGAGTGACCGTGATACTGGCACAACGGCGGAATTAGAGCCGCGTGCACCTGTTGTCACCATCATGGGTCACGTTGACCACGGTAAAACCTCGTTACTGGATTACATTCGTTCAACGCGTGTTGCCTCTGGTGAAGCGGGCGGGATCACCCAGCACATCGGTGCTTACCACGTTGAAACCGATAACGGTATGGTCACCTTCTTAGATACTCCGGGACACGCCGCGTTTACCGCAATGCGTGCACGGGGTGCTCAAGCGACTGATATTGTTATTCTTGTTGTTGCGGCTGACGATGGCGTGATGCCTCAAACGATTGAAGCGGTACAGCACGCGAAAGCGGCGAATGTTCCGGTTATCGTTGCCGTCAACAAATGTGATAAGCCAGAAGCTGATCCGGACCGTGTTAAGAACGAACTGACTCAATTCGGTATTGTGCCGGAAGAGTGGGGCGGCGAAAACATGTTCGTTAACGTTTCGGCGAAAGCGGGTACCGGGATCGACGATTTACTGCAAGCAATCCTGTTACAAGCCGAAGTTCTTGAGCTGACGGCTAACCGTAACGGTATGGCGAGCGGTGTGGTAATCGAATCTTTCCTAGACAAAGGTCGTGGCCCCGTTGCAACTGTACTGGTGCGTGCGGGAACCTTGAACAAAGGGGATATCGTACTGTGTGGCTTCGAATACGGACGCGTTCGTGCAATGCGTGATGAACTTGGCCGCGAAGTGATGACTGCAGGACCTTCGATTCCTGTGGAAATCCTTGGTATGTCAGGGGTTCCGGCTGCAGGTGACGAAGCGACTGTTGTACGTGATGAGAAAAAAGCACGTGAAGTTGCGCTATATCGCCAAGGTAAATTCCGTGAAGTTAAGTTAGCTCGCCAGCAGAAATCTAAGCTGGAAAATATGTTTGCTAACATGACTGAAGGCGATGTCTCTGAACTTAATATCGTTCTGAAAGCAGACGTTCAAGGTTCTGTTGAAGCGATCAGCGATTCACTACTGAAGCTGTCTACTGACGAAGTTAAAGTGAAAATCGTTGGTTCAGGTGTCGGTGGAATTACCGAAACAGATGCTACCTTAGCGGCAGCTTCTAACGCGATTCTGGTCGGATTTAACGTTCGTGCGGATGCCTCAGCGCGTCGCGTGATCGATACTGAAAGCTTAGACCTCCGTTACTACTCGGTCATCTATAACCTGATCGACGAAGTGAAAGCGGCAATGAGCGGTATGTTGGCGCCTGAGTACAAGCAACAGATCATCGGTCTGGCGCAAGTTCGTGATGTCTTCAAATCACCGAAATTCGGTGCGATTGCCGGTTGTATGGTGACCGAAGGGATCATCAAGCGTCACAACCCTATCCGTGTTCTTCGTGATAACATCGTTATCTATGAAGGCGAGCTCGAATCATTACGTCGCTTTAAAGATGACGTCAATGAAGTGCGTAACGGCATGGAGTGTGGTGTTGGCGTGAAGAACTACAACGACGTCCGTGCAGGCGACCAAATCGAAGTGTTTGAAATCATTGAAATCAAACGTACTATCGATTAATTGTTAGCGAAGCTAGCAGTATTTGGGAGGCCTTTGGCCTCCCGAATTGTTTGAAAGGAAGAAAAAATGGCTAAAGAATTCGGACGCTCCCAGCGCGTCGCTCAAGAATTACAAAAAGAGCTGGCAGTTATCATCCAACGTGAAATTAAAGACCCGCGCGTGGGCATGATGGTGACTGTATCAGGTGTCGAGGTTTCTCGTGATCTCGCCTATGCAAAAGTATTCGTAACATTCTTAAACGACAAAGATGAAGATGCCGTGAAGCAAGGCGTCAAAGCGCTACAAGACGCTTCAGGTTTTATCCGTACTTTACTGGGTAAAGCGATGCGTCTGCGTATCGTTCCTGAACTGACATTCTTCTACGACAACTCTTTGGTTGAGGGGATGCGTATGTCGAATCTGGTGACCAGCGTTGTAAACAAAGACAACGAACGTCACGTGGATGAGAAGAGCGAGGATAAGGAAGACTAATGGGTCGTCCACGTCGTCGCGGACGCGATATTCATGGCGTGCTGTTGCTGGATAAACCGCAAGGCATGTCATCGAATGATGTCCTTCAAAAAGTGAAAAGACTCTACAACGCAAACAAAGCGGGTCATACCGGCGCCTTAGATCCTTTGGCAACAGGCATGTTACCCATTTGCTTGGGTGAAGCGACAAAATTCTCGCAATATCTGCTCGATGCGGATAAGCGTTATCGGGTCATCGCGCGCTTAGGGCAGCGCACCGATACCTCCGATGCCGATGGGAACATTGTCGAAGAGCGGCCTATCCAGTTTACGCCGCAGCAGCTCGAGCAAGCCTTGGAACATTTCCGAGGTGATACTCAGCAAGTGCCGACGATGTTTTCTGCGCTAAAATATCAAGGTCGCCCCCTCTACGAGTATGCTCGTCAAGGGATCACCGTACCTCGCGAAGCGCGTCCTATCACGGTTTATGAACTCTTGTTCATTCGCTGGGAGGGAGAAGAGGTAGAGCTCGAAATTCACTGCTCAAAAGGCACCTATATTCGTACCATCATTGATGATTTAGGTGAACGGTTAGGCTGTGGGGCGCATGTCAGTATGTTACGTCGCCTTCAAGTTGATCGTTATCCTGCGGAGAAAATGGTTACGCTAGCTCAACTGCAACAGTGGGTAGCGGATGCTGATGCTGCAGGGACTTCTGCTGCTGAGCAACTTGATCCATTACTTTTACCTATGGATACGCCCGCTGCGGCGTACCCAATGGTTAGTCTACCGCTAGCCAGCAGCCACTGGTTTAAATTAGGGCAAGCCGTGCAGGCCTCTGGCGCCCCGAGTGACGGGCTGGTACGGGTGTTTGAAATGGAAACGGATAAGTTTCTCGGTATGGCGCAAATCGACGACCAAGGTCGTGTTGCCCCGAAACGTTTAGTGGTGGAATTTCCTCTCTGAGGCGTTTGCACTCTGGCGTTGCGCAGAGTAGAATGTCTGCGCTAAAAGTGAGTCGCTGAATTAGAGATCGGCGGCTCGAATTCATTTAAATTTATTGGAGTATATTATGTCTCTAAGCGTAGAAGCTAAAGCTGAGATCGTTGCTAAATATGGTCGTGATGCTAACGACAGTGGTTCAACTGAAGTTCAAGTTGCACTGTTAACTGCTCAAATCACTCACCTGCAAGGTCACTTCTCTGAGCACAAGAAAGATCACCACAGCCGTCGTGGTCTGCTGCGTATGGTTTCACAACGTCGTAAGCTACTGGATTACCTGAAGCGTAAAGATGTTAAGCGTTACACTGACCTGATCGCAAGCCTAGGTCTGCGTCGCTAAGTTAAAAAATCTTTACGCGAAACTGCCTTGTATTTATACAAATTGCAGAATCAATGTTAAGATTACAACACACTATGTGTGTAAGGGGCCTACAAGGCCCCTTTTTTTGAATATTAGTTGTCCATTTTGTAACAGGCACTACAGTGTTATACTGTTGTTCAGTGAAAGAAAGTTGCACGATTCGCGCGGCTAATGACAGGGCTTAAGCTGTTTATTGAGTCTTACCATTAGTCGCGAGGATGCAAACTATTCACATTAATGATGACTTATTGCGTTACACTCCTCGATAAAGGAAACGATTTTGCTTAATCCGACAATTCAAAAATTCCAATACGGTCAACACACCGTTACCATCGAAACCGGTATGATGGCGCGTCAAGCGACCGCAGCGGTTATGGTGAGCATGGACGATACTTGTGTATTCGTTACTGTTGTAGGCCAGAAAAAAGCGAAAGCGGGTCAAGACTTCTTCCCGCTTACCGTTAACTATCAAGAGCGTACTTACGCAGCGGGTCGTATTCCAGGAAGCTTCTTCCGTCGTGAAGGTCGTCCAAGCGAAGGCGAAACGTTAATCGCTCGTCTTATCGACCGTCCAGTACGCCCATTATTCCCAGAAGGTTTCGTTAACGAAGTGCAGGTTATTGCGACCGTCGTTTCGGTAAACCCACAAGTCCACCCTGACATCGTTGCGATGATCGGTGCCTCTGCCGCGTTATCGCTGTCAGGTATCCCGTTCAACGGTCCAATTGGTGCGGCGCGCGTAGGTTACATCAACGATCAATATGTTTTAAACCCAACTGCTGAAGAGCTGGCGACCAGCCGCTTAGATTTAGTGGTAGCGGGTACTGAAAACGCAGTATTGATGGTTGAATCTGAAGCTGAGATTCTGTCAGAAGACCAAATGCTTGGTGCGGTTGTCTTCGGTCACGATCAACAACAAGTTGTTATTGAGAACATCAAACAACTGGTTGAGAAAGCGGGCAAACCTCGTTGGAATTGGCAGCCAGAAGCCGTTAACGAAAGCCTTAACAGCCGTATCGCGGCGCTGGCAGAAAGCCGTTTAAGCGAAGCTTACCGTATTACTGAAAAACAAGAGCGTTATGCTCAAGTTGATGTAATCAAAAGCGAAACAACCGCGACGTTACTAGCAGAAGATGAAAGCCTAGACGAAGGTGAAATCAGCGATATTCTGCACGCGATCGAGAAAAATGTGGTACGTAGCCGTGTCTTAAACGGTGAACCACGTATTGATGGTCGTGAGAAAGACATGGTTCGTGGACTCGATGTCCGCACCGGTGTTCTGCCGCGTACCCATGGTTCATCGCTGTTTACTCGTGGTGAAACTCAGGCGTTAGTGACTGCGACCTTAGGTACAGCACGTGATGCGCAGAGCCTGGATGAGCTGATGGGCGAAAAATCAGATTCATTCTTGTTCCACTACAACTTTCCTCCGTATTCTGTTGGTGAGACGGGTATGGTCGGTTCACCTAAGCGTCGTGAAATTGGTCACGGTCGTTTAGCGAAACGTGGCGTATTAGCCGTTATGCCGAAGCAAGATGAATTCCCGTACACCGTTCGTGTGGTGTCAGAGATTACTGAATCAAACGGTTCTTCATCAATGGCTTCTGTATGTGGTGCTTCACTGGCGCTGATGGATGCAGGTGTACCGATCAAAGCAGCGGTAGCCGGTATTGCTATGGGCCTGGTAAAAGAAGACGAACGTTTTGTCGTGCTGTCTGACATTTTAGGTGATGAAGACCATCTTGGTGATATGGACTTTAAAGTTGCAGGAAGCCGTGAAGGTATCACTGCA
>Ga0308162_1000936_pt1 | contig 26467 bp, 32 predicted proteins | sample PhySR2_FD_201370 | JGI IMG/M metagenome (GOLD analysis project Ga0308162, IMG submission 201370) | Phyllosphere microbial communities from UC Gill Tract Community Farm, Albany, California, United States - DLSLS.R2 | ecosystem: Host-associated > Plants > Phyllosphere > Unclassified | place: USA... | reverse complement strand
GGATGGTCGCCACTACCGTTATGAGCAGTTGATTAGCACCATGCCGTTGCCGGAGCTGATTAAACTGATGGGCGATGAGGTGCCGGAGAGTGTGCAACGGGCGGCGCAGCAGCTGCAGTTTGTTTCTGTGCGCTGCGTGAATCTGGGGATTGGCCGGGCTGACCTGACCGAAAAGCACTGGATTTACTATCCTGGCGATACGCTGTTTCACCGCATCTTTGTGCAGGGCAATGCCAGTCCGCACTGCAACCCGCCGGGTGGTTTCGGCTTAACCTGTGAAATCACCTACAACGCGGCCAATCCGCTGCCGCTGGAGGGCGATGCGCTGATTGAGCGCTGCCGTCAGGATTGCATCCGGGTCGGCATGATCACTGAGGACGATCCGCTGCTCTGCGCCTCGGAGGTCGATATGCCTTATGCCTATGTGGTCTATGACCATGCGCGCAGCGATAATGTGGCGCTGATCCGCCAGTGGCTGCTGACCCAGGACATTCATCTGTCGGGTCGCTACAGCGAGTGGGAATATTACAACTCAGATCACGCCTTCCTGGCCGGTAAACGCGCCGCAGAAAATGTCCGGCTACAGCATGTCAGCGCAGGAACCCTGGGCTGATCCGACGCAGCCCGCTACGACAGTCGCTGGCTGCATTTTGCCGCTTTCAGCGACTGCAACTGCGTGACTCGCTTCTCCGCCTTCTGAGTGGCATTGTATTTCGCAATGCCATTACCCAGTCCGAAATCCCCGACAAAGCCCAGCACGGTCAGGGCATCAAACTGGCCAGTCTGCTCAATATCACTCTGCACGCTGTGCGCTTTGACCAGTTCCTGATCCAGTGCGCTGCAATTCAGTGTCGCTGTCTCTTCTGGCGTCACTGCCGCCGCCTGAGGATACTGTTTGGTGGCGCAACCGGTTAACACCAGCGCCAGCAGCACGATTAAAGATCTCTGTTTACTCATTTTTCATTGCCTGTTTTTTGTCCGGTTAACAGCGTTATCGGCAGCCTATACCGGGAACATGAGTCTCTGACCTATCAATAATGGTCGAAACCGCTACGCTAATGTAGGATTCAGCGCGCTGCAGTCAGAGGCAGCCTGCTATCGACCGGAAGTCACGCAGCGAACGCACATTATCCGTTCATCATTTCTGCCAGATCTTTCAACCCGTTAGCCAGCATAATGCTGCCACCAGCAGCATTTAAAGAGCACAGCCTGAGCGTTAATTCGTGACGCGGCAGCCGCATAAGCGAAGCCAGACACAAAATTTTTTGCGCGTCGGGTTTATCAGAGTTTGTTCCAGATGAGGTTTTTCCATGCGTTTTAAAGGATTGAACATCGGGTTTTTCATTTTGATTCTGGCTATCGCCACCGTCGCTTTTTTTGACGTGCTTTCGCCCTATTTCTCGTCGATCTTGTGGGCAGCGATTCTGGCGGTGATTTTCCATCCGCTGAAGACATACCTGCGCACCCGACTGGGCGACCGCAATGGCGTGGCTGCATTAATTACCCTGCTCTGTATCTGCCTGATTGTGTTTACGCCGCTGGCCATTATCGCCTCGTCGCTGGTGGTTGAAACCAACGCGGTCTATCACAAGCTGCAGACCAACTCGTCGCAGTTCCCGGCCGTGTTCGCCGATCTGCTGCAGCATCTGCCGCGCTGGGCGAAGCATTTCCTGAGCGAAAACAATCTGGATAACGCCGAACAGATTCAGCAGAAGCTCTCCTCGTTTGCCCTTAAGGGCGGCCAGTATGTCGCGGGCAGCGCCTTTATCATCGGTAAAGGAACGTTCAGCTTCACCGTTGGCTTTGGCATCATGCTCTATCTGCTGTTCTTCCTGCTGAAAGATGGTTCCTATCTGGTGCATCTGATCCTGGAAGCGCTGCCGCTCTCAACCTACGTGAAACATCACCTGATGGTGAAGTTTGCTGCCGTGGCGCGCGCAACGGTGAAGGGCACGGTGGTGGTCGGTATTGTTCAGGGTATTCTCGGCGGGCTGGCCTTCTGGTTTACCGGTATCGACGGCAGTCTGCTGTGGGGCGCACTGATGGCCTTCCTCTCCCTGATTCCGGCAGTCGGTTCCGCCATCATCTGGGTACCTGCGGCGATCTTCTTCTTCGCCACCGGCGCGCTGTGGAAAGGGCTGTTCCTGGTCGGTTTCTTCGTGGTGATTGTCGGTCTGGTGGATAACATCCTGCGTCCGCTGCTGGTCGGCAAAGACACCAAAATGCCTGACTATATGATCCTGATCGCCACGCTGGGCGGCATGGAAATCTACGGCATCAATGGTTTTGTTATCGGTCCGGTGATTGCTGCTCTGTTTATCGCCTGCTGGAATCTGCTCTCCGGCCGCGATAACCGGGAAAACATCGAAGCCATCGACGAAGAGTTTATCGATGAAGGCAAGAAACAGTCCGATGACGCCGCAGAGGCAGCAGCAGAGGCGGCGGCTGAAGCGGCGGCGGCCTCTGCCAATGCAGCTGCAGAGACTGAGACGAAAGTCCTGGCGTTGAAAAAAGAGACTGCGGAAAAGAAAGCGTAAGAGGAAAGCATCCCGCACCAGGGACGGTGCGGGACGAACATGTCATGGATGACGGCTTTTGTGTCTTTCCGATCTGACCCTGTTCCCTGAGCTGGCTCGATCTCACAGCAAACAGCAGCCATGGCTTTCACCCATAAAAAAACCCACCTTTCGGTGGGTTCTTTTTTTAACCTGGAAACAGCCGCGAATTAGTTGGTCGCTTTGTTTTTCAGATCTTCAGCACCCTGCTTGGTTTTATCCCAGCCTTTCTCAGTGCCTTCTTTGGTTTTGTGCCAGCCCTTCTGAGTACCTTCGGTGATTTTGCTACCGGTGGTGTGGCTCTTGCCTTCAGCGGCGTGCTCAGACTTCAGCTTCAGCTCTTTGCCTTCATTCTGGCTCTGATGCAGTTTTTCTTTCGCAGTATCAGCGCCTTTGTGCGCTTCCGCTACGGTGTTGTCTGTGGTGGTAGCAGCAAATACTGGCGAGGCCAGCAAAATAGCAGACAGTGCAATAATTGATTTCTTCATAATTCCCTCTGTATTCGTCGTTGCCGTGTAGGTTTTAATCCTGGCATAGCCTTCCCAGGAAAGATTTAAGAATAAACCAGGAATGAAAAAGGGCCAGTTTTCACCAGAAAAAGCGAATGATTGCAGATTTTTCGCGCACTACCAGAGTGCCAGCTGCGGATCGTCGTCCGGTTTCGGCTGGCTTTGAGTCACGCGAGCAAGCGGCGCAGGCTGCTGCATCTGTCGCGTAATCCACTCCAGTAGCACTGTCACCACATACGTCTGCTGCTCAGCGCTGAGCGGCTGGTGCTGTCTAATGTTGTGCCATTTGCTCAGACAGCCACGACAGCAGGTCGCGGTGGCGTGCTGGGCGATAAACACCGGATGGCCGCGCATCGGCGTCTGCTTGCCATCATTCTCAGGCTGGGCAGGCGCCAGCCGCTGTGCCACAAACTCTGCGGCGTGCTGGCGCAATACCGGCTCGCCTTTGCTGCTCGCATAATCATATTCAGCGCGTCCCAGACGAAAGCGCTGGCGGAACGGCGAACGTGCCAGTCGGGTAAACAGATCGTCAGAAACGCTCATGCTAATGCCAGTCACTCATATTTACGTCCCGCCAGATAACTGACGCCCTGCGCGCCGAAGGCCTCGCGATGCAGTTCATTCGGCTGCAGGTGAAATGTCTCACCGGGATGATAAGTGGTATCACCCTGCTCGGTACTGATGGTGATGTCCCCACTGAGAATCAGTGCCAGCGCTTCAAAGGGATGTACGTGATTATCAAACTCGGCTGACGCTGCACGTTCGATCAGCAATGGCTCGTCAAAACCCTGTTCGGCTAACAACTTTCTGAATTCGTGTTCGGTCATTGCAACTCCTCAATGTGGAACTGACCCTAAGCAGTGTAGACGATTTTTATCGCCCTCTATGGCACTCAATACCTTACGTAAAGTAGCGCAAGCAACGTTGTTCACCGGTCATGCCGATGCTGTACTTACCGTCTCGCTCCCCATTTTGACATCAGGATGACGCAAAGTATGTCTCACCACGAGAGAACCGCCCTGCTGCTGATTAACCAGCGCTCACGCAAAGGACGCATTGAAGCCAGCCGGGCTCAGACGCTGATGGCTCAGGCTGGATTCACCCTGCTGCAACCGGAGGAAGATGAGACCCGCAGCTACAGCGAACTCATCGCCGCGTATGCCGGTCACGTCGATGCGGTGATCGTCGGCGGTGGCGACGGCACGCTTAACGCGGCCGCGCAGGGACTGATGCAGACCGGCCTGCCGCTGGGAATTTTACCGCTGGGCACCGCCAACGATTTTGCCCGGACGCTGGGCATTCCCGCCACGCTGGAACAGGCGGTGAAGATAATCGCAGACGGGCAGCTGCGCGCCGTGGATCTGGGTGAAGTCAATGAGCACCTGTTTCTGAACGTCTCCAGCATCGGCTTTTCTGCAGAGCTGGCGCGCAACCTCACGGCGGAATCGAAAAGGCGCTGGGGCGTGGGCGGTTATGGCATGGCGGCGTTGCGGCTGCTGCGACAGAGTCGACCCTTCAGCGCCACGCTGGTCCATCAGGGTCAGCGGACGCCCATTAAAACGGTTCAGGTCTCGGTGGGTAACGGGCGCTTCTACGGTGGCGGAATGACGGTGGAAGCGCGTGCGGCTCCCGACGATGGGTTGCTCGATGTCTACAGCCTGGAGTTAAAGCACAGCTGGCAGCTCATTGCACTGCTGCCCTTTCTGCGACGCGGCACTCACGGTCGCTGGCGCAACGTGCGGGCTTTCAGCGCCACGGAGCTGACGATTGAGACGCGCCGTCCCCATTACATCAATGCAGACGGTGAGATTATCGGTCAGACACCCGCGCATTTTCGCCTGATCGCCAGTGCACTGCGGGTTTATGCACCGGGCGACAGCGCAGCAAAATAACCCGTCCACGTGCGTTGTAACCGCTCGCGGTGAGCAACTAGTGCTTGAGGCTCTTTTTTTCAGCGTAGTCGATGTGCTCGGAAAGATTGGCGACCAGTTTTTTGGCCATTTCGAGGGTCAGACCCAAAAACAGGGTTTCCTGCGGGCCTTGTTCATGCGGGGCATCGGGATCGATATAACCGAATTTCACTACCAGTGCCTGATGGGTGTTCAGGGGACCAATATGCCAGCCGGTAACCGGATAGAAGGTAAATCGCGTAAATTCATTCACTTTAATCCTGAATGTAAAAGCATAACGCTGATTGATAGTCAGGCCAGCTCTGATGATAAAACATGAGTGGATGACTAAGTCTGAACTAAATCGACAGGATTACAAGGGCAACGGCTGAATAAGCGCAGCGTGACGCAATAAGGATGTGTATTGCATCCGGGGCCGGGTGCAGCAAAGGGATGAGGATCGCTCAGGCGTGCATAATCTGCGCGGTTCCGGCTCGGGGTTGTCAGGACAGGCCAAAGCCAATCACCCGCCTGGACTATTTATCGGCTCGGGGAATAATCGAGATATGGCCATTAACCTCCAGCACTGCATATTTAATCTGATCGAATCGCTCCAGCCCCTGCCCGGATCGCGCTGCTTCCAGCACGTCGTCAGGACTGATGCCGGTCATCTTCATGCGCTCGGTAAGCAGATTACCATTCTCGACCAGGATCACCGGGCCGCCATCGATCACCTGCTCTACCACCGGAAAGCGGCTTTTCAGTTTGCCCAACACGATATCAATCGTGACCAGCGTGATAATGGTCAGTGCTGCACCGGTCACCGAAAAATCGTCGCCCAGCAACGCCTGCTGGGTGGCTTCGCTGATGATTAACAGCAGAATCAGATCGAAAGAGGTCATCTGCAGCAGGGTGCGTCTGCCCGCGATTTTGATCACCACCATCAGCACCAGGTAAATCGCTGCGGCACGTAATACCGTTTCCATAAAGCACTCCTGTCACGGATAGATCCATTGGGTAAAACGGGCCGGCGGATAATCGCCACTGCTGACGCTGACAGCAATGCGACCAGGCTTTCGGGGCTGCAGTCCGATCCAGATAGCGTGATCCGGACCGGTGTCACGCGACGAAAAGGTCAGCCGCAGATCGCTGCCAATCGTCACCGCCTCCAGCGGTTGAGGCTGCAGCGTCTGAATTTGCAGGTTATCGAGGGCACCACCGCCAATCGTAACGTTAAAGCGATCGGTTACCGGTGCGTTGTAGCGAATACGCATATCCATATTACTCTCAACCCGGCCAAACCGTTCATACTCCACCTGGATGGTCCCGTCCGGCGAGCGGGCGCTGCCATTACTCAGCACGCCTTTGGAAAAGAGTCCGCAAGCACCCAGAATCACCAGCGCAATCAGGACATATTCACCAATACGCTGAATCCGCCATTCACGACGTATCCAGCGCATATCTTCTTTTATCGGGTAATCCCGACTGCCTGTGTGCGCTTTTTTCACTCTGCGATTATCTCCTGTCAACCGCCAGCCTCAACGGCTCGCAGCCCAAAGCATAGCGGACGTGGGTCATTTAGCGCGCCGTTCAACCCAGAACGACCAGCTGTGATAGAGCAGCGTCAGCGGCATGGCAATCGCCGCGCCCACCAGCACGAATCCCTGTGTGACCGGCGAGGAAGCGCTTTCGCTGATCGCAAACTGGTACGGCACCAGCCACGGATAAAGGCCGCACAGCAACCCGATAAACACGGCCCCGATCAGCATCAGTGTCACAATAAGCTGTAGCAGCGCCCTGGCTCGCCAGAGCGTTACCGGTAAAACGATCCATAGCGTGACGATCGCCACACCAGCCACTTTCCCCAGCGGTCGTTGCCAGCTCTGCTGCCAGATATCGGCGTTAAAATAGAGTTCGAACAGAAAGATTATCAGCGCCAGCAGCCACCATAGCCAGCTTTGCGCTTCCGCCAGGGGTTGTACTCTGTCGCCAATTCGCCAGCCGATCCAGCAACAGGCCAGCAGCGAATTGATCGCCATTAACCCAACACCGCTCATCAGCGGAACCAGGCTCAGCCCATCGGGCAGCCCAGTCTGAGGCTGAGCGCTGATGATCATGCCCGCGCACCAGCCCTGAATAAAGGTCGCCAGCGCCGAGCAACTGGCCATAATACGGTCGAGCCAGCGGCGTAACCGGAGACTGCTCTGAGCGCGATACTCGAGCGCCATCGCCCGCATCACCAGTGCCAGTAGCATGGTAAACAGTGGCGCGCTTAACTCACTGAGCAGCAGACTGTAGACCGGTGGAAACAGTGCCAGCAGACCGCCTGCGGCCAGCACCAGCCAGGTTTCATTTGCATCCCAGACCGGCAGAATGCTGTGCGTCATCAGTTCACGCTGTTGATCATCGTGAAACCACAAAAACAGCATACCTACACCCAGATCTGCCCCATCCAGTAACAGATAAAGCAGCAAAGAGAGACAGATGATCATCGCAGACAAATCAGCCATAGCGACTCCTAATGGGGCGTTTTCAGCTCAATGACCACCGGCTCACCCGAGGGCAGTTCACCTTTAATCCGACGCAGCAGATAGCGTAAGCCGAGGGCGAACACCAGGCCGTAGATCAAGAGTACCGCCAGGAAAATGCTCAACGTGGTACTCAGGGCCAGTGGTGACACGCTCTGTGCTGTACGCAACATGCCATAAACCGTCCACGGCTGACGCCCCACTTCAGTCACCATCCAGCCTGACAGCAGCGCGATAAAACCTGCCGGAGAAAGCCAGGTCAGCCAGCACAGCAACCGCCCTGACACCGCCAGCCGTCCACGCCAGCGCTGAAGATTAGCGGCCAGCGTGGTCAGCAATATGATCAACCCCATCCCCACCATCAGACGAAAAGCGAAAAAGACCGGTAACACCGGTGGAATCGCATCCGCAGGAAATTCGCTCAGGCTTTTGATATGACCGGAGAGGTTGTGCCGCAGATAGAGTGATCCAAGGCTGGGGAGGCTGATCTCCAGAGAGTTGCGCTGCGCCTGCTGATCTGGCAGTGCAAACAGTCGCAGTGGTTCGCCCTCGCCCTGTTCGGGTCGATGCCAACTGCCTTCCATCGCGGCCAGTTTAGCGGGCTGATAGTCGCGAGTATTTTCACCATGCAGGTCGCCGAGTACGATTTGTAATGGAACCGCAAGCAGCAGAAAGGTCAGCGCACTGTTGAGCATCAGTTGCGAAGCAGCCTCCGTTCTGAAATGACGCAGTCGCCAGGCCGCCACACCCATCATCATTACCGCCACCGCAATCAGCGACGCCATCACCATATGGCTGAAGCGCCATGGAAAAGAGGGAGCCAGCAAAATTGACCGCCAGCTTTCGGCCAGAAACACACCGTTCTCAGTACGCGTGAAACCGACCGGCGTCTGCATCCATGAATTAGCCGCCAGAATCCAGAACGCACTCAGCAACGCCCCGATCGCCACCAGACAGGTCACAACAAAATGCACGCCTGGCCGGATTTTATTGAAGCCAAACAGCATCACGCCGGTCAGGGCCGACTCAAGGAAAAAGGCGACCAGCACCTCATAAAACATTAAGGGTCCAATCACGCCGCCGACCTGATGCGAAAAACGCGCCCAGTGCGTTCCAAACTGAAATTCCATGACTACACCGGAAGCCGCACCAATCGCTACCGTCAGGGAAAAAATGTTCAGCCAGAAGTGAAGAGCATCCCGGGCGGCCTGCTGTTTGCCCCACAGCCAGCGTGCCTCAAACCAGACCAGAAAAGGGGCCAGCCCCAGCGTCAGTGCTGCGAGCGTAATGTGCATGCCCATGGTTAGCGCAAACTGCGTCCGGGCAATCATTAACACCCCGTCGTGATCAGTCACAATCGGGCTTTCCCTCTGCGTCGCGCGCAGGCAGCGACGGACAATGACCAGATGTTAATAAGCGCGGATGGCGAGTTCGTTCTGTCATCAGCCTTTCTCCGGATAAAGATGCGTTGCCACAGATCAGCGCTGCAAATTTTATTTCGCCGGGATGTGCGGGTTATAGGATTGTATTATCAGCGTAGCGAAAGAATAAAAATCCGGCCAGATCAACAGTTCCATGTAATAAATAAGCGGAGCGATAACAGGTTTATTTTACTTAATAATTATCTTATTTTACTGAAGGATAGAATTATTAACGCATCTTACTCATCGCTACGCTTAAATAGCCGTAAGCGTAGCGACAGAATAAGCTACAGCGTACTATTCCGTTAGTTTACAGCCAGCCGGAGCGACGCAGTTTAGCCCACAACCCGCCGCAGGCCAGCAGGGTCAGCCCCACCGCCAGCGGATAGCCATACAGCGACTTCAGCTCCGGCATATGCTCGAAGTTCATACCATACATACTGAACACCACGGTCGGGATCACCAGGATCGCACCCCAGCCTGCCAGCTTTTTCACCACCTCATTCTGCTGCACCGTCACCAGCGCCAGATTAACCTGCATGGCACTGGTCAGCATCTCACGCATGTCTTCCGCGTCGGTCACCACATGGCGGGCGTGATCCTGTACGTCACGGATATAGGCACGTAGCGGACGCGGGATAAGGTCTTCATGCAGATGGATCAGCTGATTACAGATCTCCTCGACCGGCAGCGCCGCATTGCGCAGCGACAGCAGATGACGCCGCATGGTGTAGACCGACTGCACCGACTTGCGATCAAATTCGCTGGTAAAGAGATCGTTCTCCATCTGCCCGACCCGCTCATTCAGCGAAGTGGAGAGTTGGGCATAGCGATCCACCACAAAATCGAGCAGGCAGTAAAGCGGATAAGCAGGGCCAAACTTCAGCAGCGCCGGGTTTTCAGACGCCCGCTTCCGCACCGGCGTATAACTTTCCGATGCGCCGTGACGGATGCTGATCAGGAATTTTTTTCCGACAAAGAAATGGGATTCGCCCAGTTCGCAGGTGTCATCCTTCGCGCAGACCGTCTTCACCACGATAAACAGCGAGTCGCCATAATGTTCGATTTTAGGCCGCTGATGGGCATTAAGCGCATCCTCAACCGCCAGTTCGTGCAGTCCGAACTCCTCTTTAATCTTCGCCATAAACTCAGCGTCAGGCTGCCACAGCCCGAGCCAGATAAACGCCTCCGGTTCCTTAATCACTTCACTGATATCATCGACCTGGACCTCTTCGCCCGCGCATCCCGGACGATACACCATGCTGCTTACGATCATCTTCTGCTTTCCCGTTGTGACAATAGATGCAGCTTAGCCAATCCCGCGGCGGTAACCGGATAAAAACAGTAAGGATTTGCTGCGACGCTGCGCAATCAGCGGACTACCACTTCAGTCCCAGTCCGGTGGAGAAGATCCCTTCATTCAGGGTATCGGGTATGCCGCTGACCAGATTGCGATGATAGCCAATATGCAGGGTTGACCAGGAGGTCAGGCTGTACCGCATCCCGACTTCAGCATCCAACATAAATACGCCGTCATCATCCAGCGAATGGCCGATATCGCCGTTGCTGTAAAGCGTGACGGATTTGCCCAGCAGATAGCGTTGATAGTTCCATCGCACTGAGCCGCCAAAGTGCCGCTCTTCCCTGTCATCGCTGTAGCCATATTCAAAAGCACCGCCCAACAGCGAGAGTGAAAACGTACTGAGCTCGGTGTCCCACAGCTGATAACCCGGACCGGTGCCGATCAGTGCCTGCCGCGACAGATTCTCTACCCAGTCGCGCTTGTAGGTCGCGCGGGTCTGCCAGAAAAACTGCTCTCTGACCAGATAGTCAAAGGCGTAGCGCAGACTGTAGTTATCGGTGTTGACGCTCTCATTTTCCTGCTCGCGATTGTAGGTCGCGCCAATGTCGTGCCGCCATTTTCCCTGGTTCAGCTTAGTGTTAAGCGCAAAGCTATAGTCGTCGGTTTTGGTCGAAGCTTTTTTGACCTTCACACCCGCATCGATGTTGCCCGTCCAGGCAAGCTGATCGGTGCGAACTTTGGCTTTCATAAACTCGTCAATACGCCGCAGCGAGACCTGCTGCTCCTGTTCATTGCGTTCTACCCACACATAACCGGGATCGGACGAGCTGAGCCGTACCTGATAATGCTCACCGGTCTTTTTGTTTTCGACGTTCACCGGATTCTCGCTGGCGAGCGTGCTCACCGCATTCCAGTCCAGCGTGACGGTCCCGGCATACTGTGTCTCTATCCCCAGCTTGCCGTCGCTGAGATAACGAATGGTGCCGGTCAGCCGATCGCCATTATTCAGCCAGACGGTATCGGCTGCGGCCTGCGGCACCCATCCGGCACAGCAAAGCGTGACCAGCAGCGGGGTAAAGGAGGTGGGGCAACGCATAGCTTTCCCTGTAAAGGCGTCGTCTTAAACAGGCGACGCGTCAACGCAAAATCTGACCTGACAATTAAGCCGATTCCGCGATGATATGCAATCAGCCTTCAGGAGAGATCATGCAATGCTTTACCGAGAGGCGGGCCCAGCGTGAAGTCGCTAAAACGAATTGCCAGTCCTTCGCGTTCAGGCGAGCAGCCCATTACCCCGACAAAACGCCGCGTCTGACCCGGCCACGGACAGAGCCGCAACAGCGGCCAGGTGACTCCGTCAGTGGAGTACTGGATCCTCAGCGCCGCATTTTGCAGCGTAGCGCGCATCCAGAACTGACGCGCATCGCCGGGAAACACGCCGGTAGACCAGTCCGAAAATTCACGCGTCACTACGCAGCCGATGGCTGGCTGATCGTCGTTAAACTCGATCCCCGCCTTAACCCAGTCCATTTCGCTGTCCTGAATAAACAGACCGGCCTGATCGTAGAGTTGGCTGAACTCCGCCCTCACCTGCACCTGAACGGTAAAATCACTTTCCACCCAGAAGCCAAAGGCGTGGCCGCTGTGCCGTTCGAAGCCGTACCAGGTGCGCTGCCAGAAATCGCTGTTTAACGCGGTTTCGAACTGCAGCGTGTCGCCATCCAGGCTGTGTACCGGCGGCTGATTAATCCAGACGCCGCCTTCTGTGGTCAGTGAACTGACTGATGTCATAGGGACTCCTTCCTGTACGTTAAGCCGCCTGAGTTTAGTCCGGGCTGCTGTATGGCGATTGTTCTGATTATGATAGCGCTCATTGATGAACGAACGACGGCTTTCGCGGTTAATCTGATGATGCCGGAGTGCCAGGAAGGAGGCTGTCAGGCCAGATATAACAGACAACGCAGCCTTTTTGCGGCTTCGCTTATTTTCATTTTATTCTCTTTTGGGAAATAAATAATACTCACCAGGGCCAGCTCACTTAACTATTTCATTTTGTTAATTGCCTGGCGAAAACCACGTTTAACAACCAGGCTTGTTCTGTCTGAGGGCAACTGAACTCATCAAATATAAGGATTAAGCCAACATGGTAGATAAATCAGAAATTCTGGATCACGCGCAGGTTGTTGATGTGAATGGCGAACATGTCGGTGTTGTCGACCATTTTGAAGGCGACGACAAAATTAAGCTGGCGAAAAGCGATCCTGAAGCAGGCGGCAAACACCACATTATTCCATTCAGCTGGGTGAAAGAAGTTGACGATAATAAAGTCATCCTCTCTAAAGCCAAAGCGGATGTAGAAAGTGAGTGGCAGTCTGCATAAAACATTAGCCGTGGCGCCTGCCGCGGCTTATTTCATTTATTCCGCGATGTAACTTCTTCCTACTACTCTGCTCTTCCTTGAACTATTCTTTCTTTATATTTCACTCCGCCTGAAACGTCTTAATCATAACCGACCTTAACAATAACTGCCCTGATCCAGCCCGCCGGATACCGTTACAGATTGATATTTTCAGCCAGCGGTGCGGAATAACAACCGAATACACCGTCGATCAGCAGATAACTTTCGGAACCGGGCAATTCAAAATGCCACCACTCGGTTGCAATGCCGGTAAAGCCGCCCCCCAGCATGATGGCATTGAGCATCAGCCGATTGCGCTGCGCCTGAACCGCCACATCAGGATGATAAGGATGGGAGTGCTCACTCATCTCATCGAAGCCAGTGCCCATATCCACGATTTCGCCGCGTTCGTCGATCAGCGTCACGTCTACCGCAGTGCCGCGGCTGTGGTTTGATCCGCGCGACAGCGGCACAACATAATCGGGGTTCGGGCAGGCCTGCCATAAAATAGCCTGCGCTGCAGGTGGCCGATACGCATCGAGGACCAGCAGCTTATAGCCCGCCACACCGGCGATATTGATACATTTTGCCAGCGCTTTCGCCGCATCAACGTGTAGCAGACAGCGCGCATCACAGTAGATCGGCTGACCGGTAAGGTTATCAGCGGTGGCATATTTAAGATCGATTACTAACTGAGGAAACGCCTCAGCAATATCAACAAGATTTTTACTTTCCATGACGGGGTGCTCCCTGTTTTTATGCCCGGTGGCGGGTTGTCGTAAGCGGAGGTTTTTAAGCGGTCATCATGGCATTGCGGCGGGTGGAATAAAACCTGAGTCCCTCACCCGCTGCGAATTATTGCTGTTTTGCGGCGCGCTCCAGCAGCACTTCTCCCACCACCGGAACCGCTGAAAAGGCATTTGGCCAGCCAGCATAGAACGCCGCCTGAGTGATAATCTCGCCCGCTTCTTCAGCCGTCAATCCGTTGTCCATCGCCCGGTTGAGATGGTAGCTAATTTGCGCACTTTGTCCTGAAGCAATCAGCGCGCTGACCGTCACCAGACTTCTGTCACGAGGGTGTAGCGCTGGCCGCTGCCACAGATTGAGAAACAGCGGATCGGCGGTAAATCTGACCAGCCCGGGCGAGATCGGGCCCACATTTTTCTCCACCGTCGCAGAACGCTGCTCTTCGGCTGCCTGATTCAGTGGCAGCAGTACCGGAGAGGCTTCGGCCAGTTGATCGGCACCAATGCCTCGCGCCTGAAACACATTTTTGGTCACCGCAATTGCGTACACCGCATTGGGCCAGCCGGAATAGAACGCCAGGTGAGTGATAATTTCGGAGACTTCAGCAGGCGTCACTTTACTATCGAGCGCCACACCGGCGTAATGTTGTAACTCAGCAGGCTGGTTGCGGGCGATGAGAATAGCAAGCGTAACGATACAGCGGTCACGGTTCGAAAGTGCGTCGCGTTTCCAGAGATTGTCGGTTATCGCTTCACGTCCGAAACGAGCCAGTGCGGGAGAGACGGACTCAATGTCGGCAACTGAAAGGCTGGATGGATTAACGTTCAACATAGTGTCACCTCTTTTAGGTTCAGCAGCGGCCAGGTCGGCCAGCATCATGGAGATCGCGGCAGCAGCAATCATTTTATTCATCCTCTGATCCGCTCCCTGGTAAAGGTCAGTTAACAAAAGAATTAAGAGCGCCGCGGTTTTTCAGCAGAGCTGGCATCACGGGGATCGCCTCTTTGCGGTCGGTCATTTCAGCTGTCAGCCGGATATAGTCGCGAAAATGGGGCGTTTCGCGGTGCTGCTGATAGGCGGCGTCACTGGCGTAAATTTCATAGAAGAACCAGCGATATCTGTTTTTTGCATCGGTCGCGGCATACATCGCCAGAACGCCCGGTTCCACCTTCAGTGATTCCGCCATTTCAGGCAGCACAATATCGCGGAATGCCTGCTGAACGGCCGGTTTCACGTCAACAATCACCAGGTTATTGATAGTTTCTTTATTTTGTACGAAGGGTTTATCACCCAGAAACTGCGGCACCAGCAGGGTGCTCTTTTTCTGGCCGATAAGATCAGGTGCGCGCGTAATAAAAGACCGGTACGGCTCAGAATGGAGATGTTGCTGGTAAGCATCTTCACTCGCATAAATTTCAATCATAAAAGCCTGATCAGCATTCTCTTTACGCTTCAGTGAATACATCGCCAGCGTACCAGGTTGCTCTGCCAGCGAACGGGTAATATTATCTCTGGCAGCTTCATCGTACTGTCCGTTTTCCCCTGGCTTAATTTCCATTTCATGCAGATTAATGACACGGCTTGTGGATTCTGTTAAAGCATTTGCCGATACCGGGCCGGCCATCAGCAGAGTCAGAGTCAGAGCGGTAATATTGTTCACGGTCTGCCTTAATTATCGGATGAGGTGATTTACGATGTATTCAGTGTATAAACCGGCGCGACTTCTGTTTCATCTGGCTATTAAGCTATCGTAATTTCCGCATTGAGCTGAGCAATTAATCGCGACGCGTGTTGCTTTGCTGCAGCAATTTGCTGCGTGATAATATTTTCATTACGACCGGCATAGCTTATCCCACAGGTATAAACCGGTTTCAGCATCTCCAGACTGCAGAGTCGGGCGGTGGTTTCAAACTGAATAAGATAATCCTCCAGCTGATGACCAAAGACGCCATCTGCCGCGTACAACGCCTGCGGTGCGCCAGTGGTGAAAGAGAGGATCAGTTTTTTACCGCCAAGTCTGGCCGTTGATCCGTGCGCAAATCCATGAATGAATACTTCATCCAGCCATAACTTCATGAGTCCTGGCAGCGAATACCATGAGAAAGGAAATTGCCAGACGATAATATCTGCCTTCAGCAGCGCATCCTGTTCGGCACTGACATTGATGTTGTTGTCCGGATAAAGTGCATCCAGACGACGGATTTCAGCATCAGGCAGTGCAAAAGCGACTTCATTGAGAATGGTAGCGTTACCGACTGAATGGCTCAGGTCAGGATGACCGGAAATAATTAATATATTTTTCATTTTCAGTTTTTAATCATTTATTTTTTAACAGATAGCCAACCGTTGTCGATGCCATCACGACGCTGGGTATTTTTTGACGTCCGGCATGGTTTAATCAAATTTAATCGATAAAGCATCCGCCTTTCCTGCTGCCAGCGCTTCACGCAGCGTCTCAATTTTTTGCTGCGCCGCCCGCCAGACATCTTCGCCCATAAAATAGTGCAGCGGAGGCGACGTAAGCTGGCTGATTTTGATCAACAGCGCCGCTGCTTTTTCAGGGTCGCCCATCTGCGTCCCATCCATCTGCTGCTTCGCCATCTCTTCGTTTTTACGCACGCTGGCGTAAGCAGCAACCGGATGCGATGGCAGCATAACCGAACCTTCCGCAAGGAAACTGGTGCGCATATGGCCTGGATAAACCAGCGAGACGTTGATGCCGAATTCTTTGACTTCAGCGGCCAGTGCTTCCGTCAGCCCGGCAACGGCAAACTTAGCGCCGCAGTAAACACCCCAGCCGGGGATGTAACCCTGGATACCGGCCATTGAAGAGATATTAATGATGTGCCCGCTGTGTCGGGTGCGAAGATGCGGCATCACAGCACGGATCACGTTCAGCATACCGAAGACGTTAACGTCAAAGTTCCGACGCGCTTCCGCATCACTGAGTTCTTCCAGCGTGCCGGTCTGACCAAATCCGGCGTTGTTCACCACAACGTCAATCGCGCCAAAATGGGCCAGCGTGCCAGCAACGGCGGTGTTAACGCTCTCCTCACTGTTCAGATCCATGGTGACAGGCAGGAAATTCGCATTTTCAGGGCCGACATCGCGTATCAGGCTTGCCCGGTTACGCGTGGTCGCAGCCACGTTATAACCCGCGGCAAGCAGTTGTTTTACCAGCACCAGTCCAAGACCTCTTGATGCCCCCGTGACCAGCCATGTTTTATTCGTTGTCATCTGTTTTCTGCTCTGTAAGTGATTTAAACCACAGTGAAAATCGACCAGCAGAACAGCATGGCCCCTCTTCACTGAAATGAGGTTCTCCACGGCGGAGATTACTGGCTCATCGGCTGTTCCCATGCGCCGCGCGTATCCACACCCGCTTCTATAGCCAGGCGTTCCATCAGGGCCATCTCATCTGCACTGAGCACGATATCGATGGCACCGGCCGCATCCAGCACATGATGGACTTTTGTCGCGCCAATAATCGGCAGCGTGCCTTTTGCAATAGCCCAGGCGATAGCCACCTGCGCGACGCTGACGTTTCTGCTTTCGCCGATTGTTTTCATTGCGCCGGTTAATGTTTCAAGCTGCGGCAGAACTCTGTTGTAGGTTTCAGCGCGACCACTGCCGGACGGCATAGGATTTTGTGGGTTATAGCGGCCACTCAGTGCGCCCTGCTCCAGCACCATGTAAGCAAAAAAGCTGATGTTGTTTTGATGGCAGTAGTCGAGGATGCCAGCTTCTTCCGATGCACGGTAAAGCAGACTGTAGTGATTCTGTACGGCATTCACCGTAAAACCCGCCGGATTGAGGATTTCATTGGCACGCCGGATTTGTGACAGGCTGTGGTTGGAGACGCCCACCTGTTTCACTTTGCCGCTTTGTAACAGCGGGATCAGAGCTGGCGTCCATTTCTCCACATCGGATGGATTGTGGATCCAGTAGATATCTATCGCTTCAACACCCAGCCGCTCCAGACTCGCCTCCAGCATAGCGCTTACCGGCTGCGACGCCTGCGGGTCGGCTATCTGCGGCGTAAACTTGGTGGAGACGATCAGCGCTTCACGCGGATAGTGGCGAATGAGTTTGCCCAGTGCCGTTTCAGAACTGCCCATGCCGTAGACGGCGGCGGTGTCCCACAGATTGAGTCCTCGGGTCATCGCCTCACTGAACACCGCCTCCCGTTGCTCATCGGTAAGGTGGTTGCCAAAGACGGTATCTGCACCGGCAAAACCTGCGCCCCAGGACCATGTACCCAGTGCAATTTTCGGGAATATTTTCATTTTTTACTTCCGGAATAAGCCGGAGATCGTTTTCGTCCGGCAGGTTACAGGGATGATTGCGGCTGCAATCAGACAGCGGATTTAAGCGCGTTTACCAGCGCCAGCCCAACCCCGTGCGCCGAGGCCGGATTCTGACCCGTGATCAGCCGTCCGTCCGTCACCACATTTTCAGACCAGTTTGACGCTTCGTGATGATGCGCACCATGTTCCCGCAGTGCAGATTCCAGTAAAAATGGCACCACCGACGTTGCCTGGACTTCCTCTTCTTCTTTATTCGTAAAAGCCGCGAGATTTTTTCCTTTTACCAGGTATTCGCCGTTGCTAAGCCTGACGTCAACCAGCGCAGCCGGGCCATGGCAGACGACCGAGACGATCCCGCCGCTTTCATAGACCTCACGGATGATGCGCTGGACATCGGGGTTTTCACGGAAGTCCCACATCGTGCCATGCCCGCCGGCAAAAAAGACGGCAGCGTAATCCACCCCGTTCAGCGCAGAGAGAGCGGGTGTGGTAGCAAGACGATGCTGGAAGTCTGTCTCGTTCCAGAACCCGGCATTAACAGGATCGCTGAGATCAAAACCATCGATCGGCGGCTGGCCACCCCGAACGCTGGCGATAACGGTGGCGATACCCGCATCTTCAAGCACTTTCAGCGGATGGGTCAGTTCGGCAAGGAAAAAACCGGTTGGCACACCGGACGCGCCTTTTATTGGATGGCTGGTGACTACGCACAGCACCGGTTTGCGCTTGCTCATTGAGTCGAGCCCTTCTGCTGAGACTTATATTCTGCAGCGAACAGGCTTTCCCAGTTGGTGAAAGAACCTAGCGGGATGCAGTCAAAACTCAGCAGACCCGCTTTTGCCAGCGGAAAGTCAGCCAGCAGGCTTTGGGCCTGTTCCACCGAGTCGCATTCAAGGAAAATCGCGACGCCGGGTCGATCCTGCCGGTAATAAATATCGCGTAGCGCACCGGATTTATACAGACTCCAGGCATGGAAAGCCTCGGCAGCCAGATGAGGTGCATACTTTTCCAGCGTGGCATCGGGAGCGGGTTTATCCAGACACATAATTCGCATATCAATCTCCTGAGATTACGGCAAGGGGGAGCTGATAAGGAGTATATGCTCGCGATTTAGTGAAGATTAGGTCACTATTAACTCAAAGATTTTTAGCCTGTGGCTAATAATGAATAACCCGATTGTGTCAGGATTATCCCGTGAACAACGCCATCTATAACCAGATACGCATCTTTCAGAGTATTGCCCGTGAAGGGAATATTTCATCGGCTGCACGCAAACTGGAGATTACGCCGCCCTCTGTCAGTAAGGCGCTAAAACTGCTGGAAGCGCACATTGGTCATCCGCTATTTGTGCGAACCACGCGACGGATTGAGCTGACCGATGCCGGACAGCAGCTGCTGGAACAAACTTCGGCAGCGGTAACCTCGCTGGAAAAATCACTGGAAAGCATCCGTGACCAGAATCAGGAACCGTCAGGTCTGGTCAGAATCACCCTTTCGCGCTTTGCCTATCTGCTGGTACTAAAACCTGCGATGGCGGCTTTCTGCCAGCAATATCCCGGTATTCAGCTGGAAATTTCGGTATACGATGGCACCGTGAACATCATTGATGAACGGTTTGATCTGGGGATCCGGTTTGGTGACATTCTGGAAGGTGGCGTGGTGGCGCGCCCGCTGATGAAGCCGTTTCGCGAAGGTTTGTATGCCTCTTCTGCCTATCTGGGCGCATTCGGCACACCTGAGACGCCGTCTGACCTGCATGAGCACCGGCTTATCGGTTACCGGTTTATCACCAATAATCGTATTCTGCCGCTGATTCTGGATGTTAATGGCGAACAGTTGACCGTAGAGATGCCGGGGCAGTTGATGAGTAATGATATTGAGGTGATGGCTGATGGCATTCGCAACGGGCTGGGTATCGGGCGACTGTTTGAACCGGTTCATAATTTACAGCCGGATAAAGAGGCATTTATTCCGGTGATGGAGCCTTACTGGAAAACTTATCCGCCGGTTTATCTCTATTATCCTAAAAGCGCAGGTAAAACGAAAAGAGTGAAAACGTTAATCGACTTTCTGCTTATGCACACTGCGGGTTAAATGCCTGTTACTAATAGTGGGCTTAACGAATGCGGCTAATGGCATATATTTACAACGAGATACCACCTGTAATCTTTCATATATCCTGAGGTGGCCGCACTACTCCATTTATTTTCAAGGCAAACACTGGGAAAGGTGTCTGTTCCGGAGAACATTCGATATACCATTCCTGACCGCACTCCATACAGCGATACAGGAAATGAGCGTAATCAAGCTGTGGTTCAAGATATTCACCTTCTGGTGTTTCGAAATAGTGCTTATGAATTAACCCCCCTGAAAATGCAAAACTCCGGTGCATGAATTCAATTTCAGCCACACAGGGTGGCAACTGCCTGCAATTACACATAGCTCTTCCTTTAATTTTTTCCCACTACAGGGCAACAGTTCTGCGAGTAGAGATTCCTTTCAGCTGAATGAATGCTCACTCAGGCTCGCATTGATAGCAGATTGATTATTCAAGGATCTCCTGAATCCAGTCACTCCAGCACTCGCTGTTAAGTGGAGATTCAACCGTGCCTGAACGAGATGAAACCCACCATGCCTTCACCTCTTCATATTCGAATGGCGTAAGTTTAAAGGGACGCCAATGACCCATCCTACTATCCTGGTCACAGGGATCACTGCCAGCGATGAAGAATTCATTCAGGAAAGGCAAGGGAGGGAAATAACCTGAACCATCAATGATGCTAAAGATGCCGTAGAGCACTTTAGTGTTTTCATCTAAAACTCGTTTGGCATTATGAATGTTGTCCATAGAAATCCATTTATAAATAGACCTGCTTTAGTTTCAGGTTTTAGAGGGACTAAAGATGTTACCTGATTACAGATTCAGTGCAAATACTCTTATTCATAAGGTAGTTAATGCTACTCTGGATTAATACCGGGAACGCAAACACTGATTTGGTATTGGCATCGTTCTGAATGATACATCCTGAAACGATCTTAATAGGCAGAAACGAAAAATTTCACGCTGGGTGTTCGCACACATTAAGACGAAGCCGTGTGGTTTTGCAGGTCAATTCTATGGGGTGCTGCAGATCTGGACAAGGGGTGTTTAACATTAAAACCGACACCAGCAGGAATGATTAGGTTAAGTTTGAGGCAGTAAATTAATAACGTGGTTCAAAGAAGCGGATATCTGGCTGATAAATAATGTGTACCGGGTACTTAGTCCGGGTTCTTTAATCATCCCAGATGGACACAATGTCTGTATAAATCCACACTAACTAACGGGATTGAGCCCAGGTTATGATCTGATTTAAATGGTTACTCAGGTCCACAACAGGTGTTTAAACAGAAACACCAGCGCGAGATGAAGCAGCGTGGATATAACGATTAACCATCGTCAATCTTTTCAGATAAGGTTAAAAATGAAAACAATCATAATAACAGCGACCACTTTATTACTCACAGCCTGTGTCCCCCATAATGACAGACAACACGCTGTGGGCATGGCTAACCCAGCCTCTGTGTATTGTGAAAAGGTGGGTGGCAAGCTGGACATAGTTAAGGGCCCGGATGGTGCATCAGGTTACTGTACTCTGCCAGGCGGGGAGCGCATCGAGGAGTGGGCACTATACAGAAGAGATAACCAGTAGGCTCAGTGGCCGGAAGGGGCATCAGGGCAGCCCTCCAGGAGCCATAGGGATGGGACGTGGTTTTATGAAAAGAGGATGACTAGCATACGACCGCATTGATGTTCGTGGTGATCCTGATTTCACAAAGTGTGTAGTGCGATGAAAATACTGATATTTATTATAATATTGTCCGCAACCTGGTTTCTCATCTCTGAAGGCATCATCAGATCCCTGGTAGAAGGCCACATTAGCGGTGATGGTGAAGGCGCTATGGATAGTTTCGAATTGACAGTTATTGCACTTAAGGCAGTGCTTTCTGTTCTGCTAGCCTTTATCGGTGCCTGGCTATATCGCAAAGCTAACGGGTGATAACGACGCTAAATTCAAGAAGCTGATCATCGACGGTAGCCAGAAGTATCTTAAGATCCCGAACCCTATGTAGCCTATGGGCCCGGTTAACAAGGAGCAGATCAGAACGGGAGAGCCCCCCAAATGAGTGTGACTTTCAATAGATGCTTATAGACGTCAGGATACATTAACCTGGCTGAACGCCTTGATATACGCGGAATTAGTAGACTTTGAGAGGCTTCAGAAGGGAGAGTTTGGTACGCCCTACAGGATTCGAACCTGTGACCTACGGCTTAGAAGGCCGGTGCTCTATCCAACTGAGCTAAGGGCGCATGGAGATGGCACGGATTATACGTCGGGAAGCGTGTACGTCAACGTTTTTGCCCTTTCTCCGCAGCGAAGTGCTGCGGGAATAACCAATTGGCGTCAGTGACGCCTGCGCCATTCGCTGAGCGACACGAGTTTACTGGTGCCGGTGAATTCTCCTTCCAGCTCAATCCCTTGTGATGTGAAACGCGCATTGTATTGCTCACGAAGTGCATGCAGCTCCTGGCTGTCTGGCTCCAGCTGTCTCAAAAAGCCCAGCGCGAGCAGCAGCTGCTGGCGGCTGATAAGCGGTGAAAAACCCGCGCGACTGAGAATCGCATGCCAGCGCTGGCTGTTCTCCTCACTGCCGTCAACAATCAACACCTGCCAGATCAGCAGTACCGCTGCGGCATTAAGCAGATGCACTTCATTATCGTGGCTGAGATAGTCGGTAAACTCTTTCGCCGCCTCTTTTCCCATCATAGAGATCATTGATTCCACCTGTACCGGTGGCAACTGCAGCCGTTTGCTGAGCCGCTGGGCGGCGTGGCGTGAGCCAGCGGTGAGCAGCTGAAATCCAGCGACAAACACCACCGCCAGAGTAGCAAGCATTATCCAAATCATTACATCGTCCCCGGATTGTCCTGCCGATATCATACGCATGCAGGCTAGCTTTCGTCGCGACGAAAAAGCAGGAAAGCGCGTACGTGGCTGAAACTGTGACTGACAGCGCGCCGCGCTTCTGACAAAATACCCCCCTTCCCCGATTCAACACAACACAGTGGATTTCCTCTCTGATGGCAGCAAAAATTATTGACGGTAAAACGATTGCGCAGCAGGTGCGTCTTGAGGTTGCGGAAAAAGTGAAGCAGCGTCTGGCCGCCGGAAAACGTGCGCCCGGTCTGGCCGTGGTTCTGGTAGGTGAAAACCCCGCATCGCAGATCTATGTGGCCAGCAAACGCCGTGCCTGCGAAGAAGTCGGTTTCCACTCCCGCTCTTACGATCTGCCCGCCGCCACCCGCGAAGCTGAGCTGCTGGAGCTGATCGATAAGCTCAATCAGGACGAAGAAATCGATGGCATCCTGGTGCAACTGCCGCTGCCAGCCGGTATTGATAACGTCAAAGTGCTGGAGCGCATCACGCCGGATAAAGATGTCGATGGCTTCCACCCTTATAACGTGGGTCGCCTGTGTCAGCGTGCGCCAACGCTGCGCCCCTGCACGCCTCGCGGTATCGTGACGCTGCTGGAGCGCTACAATATCGATACCTACGGCCTGAACGCTGTGGTGGTTGGGGCATCCAACATCGTGGGTCGTCCGATGAGCATGGAGCTGCTGCTCGCGGGCTGTACCACGACCGTCACCCATCGCTTTACCAAAGATCTGCGCCATCACGTTGAGCATGCCGATCTGCTGGTGGTTGCAGTGGGTAAGCCGGGGTTTATTCCGGGCGACTGGATCAAACCGGGTGCCATCGTCATCGACGTGGGCATTAACCGTCTTGATAGCGGCAAAGTCGTGGGCGACGTGGACTTTTACAGCGCCTCAGAGCGCGCATCCTACATTACTCCGGTGCCGGGCGGTGTTGGCCCGATGACAGTAGCAACATTGATTCAAAACACGCTGCAGGCGTGCGAAGAGTTTCATGATAAAGAGGGAGTTTAAATGACAAGTTTTTCACTGGGTAAATTCCCGCATGTCGATCTGTGTGACCTGCTGAAACTGGAAGGCTGGGTTCAGAGCGGCGCACAGGCGAAAGTCGTGATTGCCGAGGGTGAAGTGAAGGTCAACGGTGCGGTAGAAACCCGCAAGCGCTGCAAGATCGTAGCCGGTCAGACCGTGGAATTCGCCGGTTTCCGTATTACTGTGGTCGAGTGATTTCCGGGCGTCCCTGCGGGGACGCAGTTATACCCGCTCATCCCCCTTTACGCACGTCTCCCCTTCCTGTTGCTCCAGTGCAATATGATTCACCGCCGTGTGCTGCGCAATCAGTGTCGCGAGCCGGGGTGAATGGCTGGTGATCCAGAGCTGACTGAACTCGCTGGCTTCAGCGATTAAGCGCGCCAGCGCAGGCAACAAATCCTCATGCAGGCTGTTTTCCGGCTCATTCAGTGCCATAAAGGCGGGCGGACGCGGGCTGAGCAGCGCCACAACCAGACAGAGAAAACGCAGCGTGCCATCCGAAAACTCCGCGCTCTCCAGCGGACGCAGAATGCCGTGGCGCGACATCAGCATCTGAAAGCGGCCGTTCTGCACCTCGACATCAAACTGGCTGTCGGGAAACGCCTGTTCCATTACCTCAGACAACAGTTCGGAATGACCGCGCTCCACAATGGTCGCCCACGCGGCCGCCAGATTGCTGCCGTCGTGAGCGAGTACCGGCGCACGCACGCCAATCTGCGGCACACGAATCGGTGAGCCGGGCCAGACGGCGAACTCATGGTAGAAGCGCCACTGCTGCAGACGTTCGCGCAGTTGCGAAAGCTCCGGGTAGCGATGCGGTTCGCCAAGCTGACCAAACAGTGACTCTTCCGGATGCAACACCGCCGGATAGGCGACGCGCTCGCCCTCAACGTTGTGCAGAAAAGCGGTCTGGTTTTCGCGTTGCATGATGCAGGCTGAAGGACGGCGCTGCTGACCGCTCAGCCAGAGTCGCTCCTGCTTCACCAGTGGATCGAGATTGAACAGGCTGGTCACCAGCGGCTCGGGAAAGCCAATCTCCAGCTGGTAATCCATGTCATCCATCACCACCGCCAGCTCCAGCCGCTTTGGATCATGTCGGCGATCGCCCCGGCGTAAACCGCCCGCCCACATCGCTTTCTGAATGCCGCCTTCGTCAGCCAGCGCCAGTGCCAGACGACCATTGGCCGCCTCATGCAGCAGCCGCACCGCTTTGTAGAGGTTGGATTTACCGCAGCCGTTGGGACCGCTCACCACATTCAGCTGCTGCAGGGACAGCGTCAGGTTACGTATCGAGCGGAAGCCACGGATCTGAATCTGTTCAATCGCCATAATAAAAAAGGGCGATTGCTCGCCCTCTCCGGTTTATTTTCGACGCCAGCTGGAGCCCTGCGGCCCATCCTCGACGATGACACCCAGCGCGTTAAGCTTGTCACGCGCAATGTCCGCTTCAGCCCAGGCTTTGGCGGCGCGCGCATCGGCACGGGCTTTCACCCAGTGCTCAATCTCAGCAACCTCTTCGTCATTGACCTGCGCGCCGCTTTGCAGGAACAGCTCAGGATCCTGCTGCAGGATGCCCAGCACGTTGGCCATCTCGCGCAGCTTCGACGCCAGCCCATGCGCTGAAGCACCGTCCTCGCTCTTCAGGCGGTTCACTTCACGCGCCATGTCGAACAGCACCGAATAGGCTTCCGGAGTGTTGAAATCATCATCCATCGCGCTGCGGAAACGCGCTTCAAACGCTTCGCCGCCGTGGGCTTTAACGCTGCTGTCGGTATGACGCAGCGCCGTATAGAGACGCTCAAGTGCCGCACGCGCCTGATTGAGGTTATCTTCGCCGTAGTTAAGCTGGCTGCGATAGTGACCGGACATCAGGAAGTAACGCACCGTTTCCGCATCATAATGTTGCAGCACGTCTCGCACGGTGAAGAAGTTACCGAGCGATTTGGACATCTTCTCGCGGTCAACCATCACCATGCCGGAGTGCATCCAGTAATTAACGTAAGGGCCGTCATGGGCGCAGCTCGACTGAGCGATTTCGTTTTCATGGTGCGGGAACATCAGGTCTGAACCGCCGCCGTGGATATCGAAATGGGTGCCAAGCTGTTTGCAGTTCATTGCCGAGCACTCGATGTGCCAGCCGGGACGGCCGTTGCCCCACGGCGATGACCAGGCTGGCTCATCCGCTTTGGACATTTTCCACAGCACGAAGTCCATCGGGTTGCGCTTCACGTCGGCGACTTCAACGCGTGCTCCCGCCTGCAACTGCTCCAGATCCTGACGCGACAGTGCGCCATAATCGGTGTCGCTCAGCACATCAAACATCACGTCGCCATTATCCGCCACATAAGCGTGACCGCGAGCGATCAGCGTCTCCACCAGCTCGATGATCTCGGCGATGTGACGGGTCGCGCGCGGCTCCTCATCGGGCGGCTGAATCCCCAGCGCGGCGAAATCGTTGTGCATCTCGCCGATCATACGGTTGGTCAGGGTTTCGATGCTCTCGCCGTTTTCGTTGGCGCGTTTGATGATTTTGTCGTCAATGTCGGTGATGTTACGCACATAATTAAGCTGATAACCGAGGTAACGCAGGTAGCGCGCCACCACGTCAAACGCCACGAACGTCCGCCCATGACCAATGTGACAGAGGTCATACACCGTGATGCCGCAAACATACATACCGATTTTACCGGCATGAATGGGTTTGAATTCCTCTTTCTGTCGACTCAGGGTGTTATAAATCTTAAGCATTGAACGGTTCCGTTTTCGCGTGTGGTTGGCACTTTTAAGTATCCAGACATTGTGC
>Ga0308162_1000934_pt1 | contig 26491 bp, 23 predicted proteins | sample PhySR2_FD_201370 | JGI IMG/M metagenome (GOLD analysis project Ga0308162, IMG submission 201370) | Phyllosphere microbial communities from UC Gill Tract Community Farm, Albany, California, United States - DLSLS.R2 | ecosystem: Host-associated > Plants > Phyllosphere > Unclassified | place: USA... | reverse complement strand
CCAGCCGCGCATTTCCGGCGAAAATATTGAACAGCAACGCGGAGACGTTATGGGCATTATTTTTGACAAGCCCTTGATTGGCGTAGTGATGTGCCAGAACTTTATCGGCAGCCACGCAGGGCAAACGATTCATAACAAATATCTCGACGCTATCGTGCTTGCCGGTGGCGTGCCGCTGCCCTTGCCGCATCAACTGATGCAAGCACCTCATCTATTAGAAAACAGTATGACCGTGCTGGATGGCATTTTGCTGACCGGCAGCCCCAGCAACATTGAACCCTGGCATTACGGCGCGGACGGTAAAGAGGCGCATGCCGATCCGGCGCGCGATCGCCTCGCCTTTGGGCTCATCACCCATGCGATCGGTAAAAAGATGCCGATGTTCGGTATCTGTCGCGGTTTGCAGGAGCTGGTGGTCGCTAATGGCGGTGCGCTGCATCGCCAGCTGCATATGACACATCTGTTTCAGGAGCATCGCGAAAACGACGCGTTATCGCTGGATGAGCAATACGCGCCGGCACATACCGTGCAGCCAGAAGTGGATGGCATGCTGAGCCAACTGCTCGGCAGCGCCGAACCTTTTGCGGTCAACTCGCTGCACGGGCAAGGCATCCGCGAAACCGGTCCGCAGCTACATATCGAAGCGCGCGCGCCCGACGGGCTGGTTGAAGCCGTAAGCCTGCCAAAGCACCCTTTTGCCCTTGCGGTGCAATGGCATCCGGAATGGCACTCCGATCGCGATCCGGTCTCGCGCCGTTTGTTTGAGGCCTTTATCCACGCCGCTGTCTGTTATCACAAGGAAAAACAGCCATGAATGATGCCACTCTGGCACCCGGACGTCGCTTATCGCAGATCCGGCAGGAGTTGGGATTGTCTCAGCGTCGCGTCGCTGAGTTATCAGGTTTAACGCACAGCGCCATCAGTACTATCGAACAGGACAAAGTGAGCCCGGCCGTCAGCACCTTACAGAAGCTGCTGAAAGTTTATGGGCTTTCGCTGTCAGAGTTTTTCTCCGAACCCAAAATCAATGCCACGCCGCGGGTGATTGTGCGCCCGGAAGAGTGCGTGGAGATCGGCAGCCTTGGCGTATCGCTGATGCTGATCGATAACGGTGCCGCACGGCGCGCGCTGGCGATGCTGCTGGAGCGTTATGAACCCGGCGCCAGCACCGGCGAGAAGTTACGCCATCCCGGCGAGGAAACCGGCACCGTGCTGGAAGGGGAAATCATGCTGGTGGTCAACGGCCAGAGTTACCATCTCTATCGCGGTGAAAGCTATGTGATTGATACCGGCTTGCCGCACAGTTTTACCAATACCTCAGATCAGCCGTGTCGCATTGTTAGCGCGCATACGCCCGCCAATTTCTAAGGTTTCGCGCTTAAGGAGGATGTCATGCAACATGTGGGAAGTTATTACGCCGCTACCGCCAACGCCCATGAGCCGTGGCCGGAGCTGCAAGAGTCAGTGCAGTGCGATGTCTGCATCATTGGCGGCGGCTTTACCGGGCTCTCGTCCGCGCTGTTTCTCACCGAAGCCGGTTACGACGTGGTGCTGCTTGAAGCGGCGAAAATCGGCTTTGGCGCCAGCGGCCGCAATGGCGGCCAGGTCGTCAACTCCTACAGCCGCGACGTGGATGTGATTGAGCAGCGCTACGGCAAACAGACCGCACAAATGCTTGGCAGCATGATGTTTGAAGGCGCGGAGATCATTCGCGACCGCATCGACCGTTACGCTATCGCCTGCGACTATCGTCCCGGCGGCATTTTCGCCGCACTGAATCAGCGGCAAATGGGCCATCTTCGCAGCCAAAAAGCCCTTTGGGCACGCTATGGCAATCACGATTTGGAGCTGCTCGACGAACGCGGCATTCGGCGCGAAGTGGCGACCGATCGCTACGTCGGTGGCTTACTTGATAAGCGCGGCGGGCATCTGCATCCGCTCAATCTGGCGCTGGGTGAAGCGGAAGCTATTCGCCGTCACGGCGGGCGCATTTATGAGCAGTCAGCGGCGATTGAAGTGAAATACGGCGCACCGCATCGCATAAAAACTGCTAAGGGCGAAGTCAGCGCCACCTTCGTGATTTTTGCAGGTAACGCTTATTTGCCGTCACAGCTTGAACCGCGCCTGACGGGCAAAAGCATGCCGTGCGGTTCGCAGATCGTCACCACCGAACCTTTAACGCGCGATCAGGCTTTGGGTTTGCTGCCGAACAATTACTGCGTTGAAGATTGTAACTATCTGCTCGACTACTTCCGCCTCACCGCCGATAACCGCCTGCTCTACGGCGGCGGCGTGGTGTACGGCGCACGTGAGCCGGATGATATCGAAGCGCTGATTCGCCCCAAGCTGCTGCGCACCTTTCCGCAGCTGCGTGACATCAAAATCAGCCACCGCTGGAGCGGCAATTTCCTGCTCACGCTATCGCGCATGCCGCAGTTTGGGCAGGTAGAGAAGAATGCGTTCTTTATGCAGGGCGACAGCGGACACGGCGTGACCTGTACCCATCTTTCAGGAAAGTTGATTGCTGAAGTGCTACGTGGGCACGCCGAGAGATTTGATGCGTTCGCGAAATTGCCGCATCTGCCGTTTCCAGGTGGGAGACGGTTTAAGGTGCCGCTTACCGCGATGGGAGCGGCGTGGTATGCGTTAAGGGATCGGTTTGGGGTTTAATCTGCTGCGCGCTGATGCCCTCACCCCGGCCCTCTGCTACGGGAGAGGGAGCAAAAGATTCCCTCGCCCGCCTGCGGGAGAGGGTTAGGGTGAGGGGAAATCACTCCAGCGGCATTTTCATCGGGTCATCATACGTATACTCAAACCCCAGCTCACTCGCGATCTTCGAGCCATCAATCACCTTGCCGTTAGAACGCTCCGGCTCAACAACGAACGTCGGTGGCTCAAGCCCCAGCTGCTTCGAAACGCTAGGATAAAAACTGTCGCGCGACGGATGTTTCGAGGCACACAAATTGTAAACATGCCCGCCTTTCGGGGTTTGCAGCAACAGCACAATCGCATCGACCACATCATCGAGATGTACCAGATTGACCGCATGACCGCCGTTTTCCAGCCCGGTTTTACCGGCAAGGAAACGCCCCGGATGACGATTCGGCCCCACTAATCCCGCGAGACGCACAATGTCCACGCTGGTGCCGGGCAGATCGTGCAGCCAATTTTCCAGCTCCACCAACGTTTTGCCGGCGACGGTTTCCGGCTGCAGCGGACTGCTCTCTTTCATTACACCCTCACCGCTGCCGTACACAGACGTTGAGCTGGTGAAAATAATGCGCGGTACTCTCTTCGCCAGCGCGGTATCCACCACGTTCTGCACCGCCTGCATGTAATCTTCACCGCCTTTCACCGTGCGACTGGCGGGCAAGGTCACCACCAGCGCATCGACTGCCATCAGCGTATCTAACTCTTCGGCTTCACACTCCAGTTCGGGGGTTAACACCAGCTGGAAGGCTTCAATGCCACAGCGGCGTGCGGCGTCCACGCCATCCGGCGAGGTTTTACTGCCGGTGACCTGCCAGCCGCGTGCCGTTAGCGCCATCGCCAGCGGCATACCCAGCCATCCCAGACCTACAATCGCGACCTTTTTCATATCGACTCCTGCTATGGGCTCACACTTCATCTTAGTGCGGGTAGATGTGCCAAACCAGCGCAAACTGTTTCGGGAGATTCCGGAAATTGACGGTTAAAAAAGGGTTGCCAATTGTCACCATCTTCGTTAGGTTATTCAGCACGCAAATGAATACTCATTCAGCAACGGAATTTACTATGACACGCGTTCAGTTCAACCACCATCATCACCATCACCCTGACTAGTCTTTCAGGCGATGTGTGCTGGGAGACGATTAGGATCTTCCAGTGGTGCGAACGCAAAGAGAGCCCCCGGAAGATCATCTTCCGGGGGTTTTTTTATGGGCGAACGCCAACCAACACGTTCAGACAGGATTGAATAAGAGGACAGGAATCATGTTAGATAACACCCGTATTCGCATAGCTATGCAGAAATCTGGCCGTTTAAGTGATGAATCACGCGAACTGCTGGCACGCTGCGGTATCAAAATTAACCTTCAGCAACAGCGTCTGATTGCGTTTGCGGAGAACATGCCGATCGACATCCTGCGTGTGCGCGATGACGATATCCCTGGCCTGGTAATGGATGGCGTGGTCGATCTCGGTATCGTCGGTGAAAACGTGCTAGAAGAGGAGCTGCTGAATCGCCGTGCTCAGGGCGAAGATCCGCGTTACTTCACGCTGCGTCGTCTGGATTTCGGCGGTTGTCGCCTGTCGCTAGCGATGCCGGTTGATGAAGAGTACACCGGCCCGCAATGCCTGAATAACGCCCGCATCGCCACCTCTTATCCACACCTGCTGAAGAAATACCTCGATAAACAAGGCGTCGCCTTTAAATCCTGCCTGCTGAACGGATCGGTTGAAGTCGCACCACGCGCGGGTTTGGCCGATGCGATTTGTGACCTGGTTTCAACCGGCGCCACGCTGGAAGCCAACGGCCTGCGCGAAGTGGAAGTGATCTACCGCTCTAAAGCAGTGCTGATCCAGCGCGATGGCGAACTGCCGGCCGCCAAGCAAGAGCTGGTCGACAAAATGATGACGCGTATTCAGGGCGTAATTAAAGCGCGTGAATCCAAGTACATCATGCTGCACGCGCCAAGCGAGCGTCTGGATGAAGTGATTGCGCTGCTGCCGGGCGCTGAGCGTCCAACCGTGCTGCCGCTGGCCGGCGATGTGAGCCGCGTGGCGATGCACATGGTGAGCAGCGAAACGCTGTTCTGGGAAACCATGGAAAAGTTGAAGTCGCTGGGTGCCAGCTCGATCCTCGTGCTGCCAATTGAAAAAATGTTGGAGTAATACGATGAGCACGCTGATGACACCCATTGATTGGCAGCAATGCAGCGCAGAGCAGCAGCAAGCGCTGCTGATGCGTCCGGCGATTTCGGCTTCAGAAACTATCAGCCAGATCGTGCGCGACGTATTAGTTCAAGTGAAAGAGAGCGGCGATGCGGCGCTGCGTGAATTTAGCGCGCGCTTCGATAAAGCGCAGGTGGATAACCTGCGCGTCAGCGCCGAAGAGATGCAAGCGGCCAGCGATCGTCTGAGTGACACGCTGAAGCAGGCGATGGCCGTGGCCGTGAGTAATATCGAGACTTTCCACAACGCGCAAATTCTGGCGGAAGTGGATGTGGAAACTCAGCCTGGCGTGCGCTGCCAGCAGATTACCCGTCCGGTGAAATCGGTAGGTTTGTACATTCCTGGCGGTTCCGCCCCGCTGTTCTCAACCGTATTGATGCTGGCGACACCGGCACGCATCGCCGGTTGCGGTCGCGTGGTGCTGTGCTCGCCGCCGCCGATTGCCGATGAAATTCTTTACGCCGCCCAGCTGTGTGGCGTGAAAGAGGTGTTTCAGGTGGGCGGTTCACAAGCCATCGCCGCCCTCGCCTTCGGCACCGAAAGCGTGCCGAAAGTGGACAAGATTTTTGGCCCTGGCAACGCCTACGTCACCGAAGCCAAACGTCAGGTTAGCCAGCGTTTAGATGGCGCGGCAATTGATATGCCAGCCGGTCCATCGGAAGTGCTGGTGATCGCCGACGAAGGCGCCACGCCCGCGTTCGTGGCATCTGATTTGCTGTCGCAGGCGGAACACGGCCCGGATTCGCAGGTGGTTTTGCTGACGCCGTCGCTGCAACTGGCCGAAGGCGTGGCGCAAGCGGTTGAAGAGCAACTGGCGCAGCTGCCGCGTGCGGCTACCGCGCGTCAGGCGTTAGCGAGCAGCCGCCTGATTGTGCTGCGCGATTTAGAGCAGTGCATCGAGATCTCCAACCTGTACGGCCCGGAGCACCTGATCATTCAGACGCGCCAGCCGCGCGATCTGGTCGAAAGCATCACCAGCGCCGGTTCGGTATTCCTTGGCGACTGGTCCCCGGAATCCGCGGGCGATTACGCGTCCGGCACTAACCACGTGCTGCCGACCTACGGCTACACCGCGACCTGTTCCAGCCTTGGCCTGGCCGATTTCCAGAAACGTATGACGGTGCAAGAGCTGACGCCGCAAGGCTTCCTCAATCTTGCCGCGACGATTGAAACGCTGGCCGCCGCCGAGCAGCTGGAAGCCCACAAAAATGCCGTTACCCTGCGTGTTGCCGCGCTAAAGGAGCAAGCATGAGCCTGAATATTGAAGAGTTAGCGCGCGCCAACGTGCGAGCGTTGACGCCGTATCAATCGGCGCGTCGTCTGGGTGGTAACGGTGATGTGTGGCTGAATGCCAACGAATTCCCGCTGCCGGTGCCGTTTGAGCTGTCGCAGCAGACGCTGAACCGCTATCCGGAATGTCAGCCGAAGATTGTTATTGAGCGCTACGCCGCTTACGCCGGTATGACGCCGGAGCAGGTTCTGGTCAGCCGCGGTGCGGATGAAGGTATCGAACTGCTGATGCGCGCGTTTTGCGAGCCGGGCAAAGATGCGATTCTGTTCTGCCCGCCAACCTACGGCATGTATAGCGTCAGCGCCGAAACCATCGGTATCGAATACCGCACCGTGGCGGCACTCGATGACTGGCAGCTGAATCTGCCGGCAATTGCTGACCAGCTCGACGGCGTGAAAGTCGTCTATATGTGCAGCCCGAACAATCCGACCGGCAACCTGATCAATCAGGATGACATCCGCTCGCTGCTGGCGATGACCGCCGGTAAAGCGCTGGTAGTGGCCGATGAAGCCTATATCGAGTTCTGCCCGGACGCGACGCTGGCGGGCTGGCTGCAGGAATATCCGCACTTAGTGATTCTGCGCACGCTGTCCAAAGCCTTTGCGCTGGCCGGTTTGCGCTGCGGCTTCACCCTCGCGAACAAGCCGGTGATCGATCTGCTGATGAAGGTGATTGCGCCCTATCCGCTGGCGACGCCGGTAGCGGATGTGGCGGGACAAGCGCTGAGCGAGCAAGGCATTGCGCTGATGCGTCAGCACGTTGCTGAGCTGAACGCCAATCGTGCCTGGCTGTTTGAGCAGTTGCCGCAGATTAGCGTGGTGCAGCAGGTGTTCCCGAGTGAAACCAACTACATTCTGGCGCGTTTCACTGCTTCGCCAAAAGTGTTTAAAACGCTGTGGGATCAAGGCATTATTCTGCGCGACCAAAACAAAAACCCCGGCCTTGCGGGATGCCTGCGCATCTCCATCGGCACCCGTGAAGAGTGCGAGCGGTTGATCGCCGCGCTGCAAGCCTTATCAGTGGAGCAAGCATGAGTCAGAAGATCCTTTTTATCGACCGCGACGGCACCATCATCTCTGAGCCACCCACTGATTATCAGGTGGATCGCATGGAGAAGCTGGCGTTTGAGAAGAACGCCATTCCGGCGCTGCTGGCGTTGCAGGCAGCGGGCTATCAGCTGGTGATGATCACCAATCAGGATGGCCTCGGCACCGACAGCTTCCCGCAGGCGGATTTTGACGGCCCGCACAACCTGATGATGCAGATTCTCCGCTCACAAGGCGTGAATTTCAGCGACATCCTGATCTGCCCGCATATGCCGGAAGATAACTGCGATTGCCGCAAGCCGAAGACCAAAATGGTGGAAGCCTGGCTGGCCGCCGGTGCGCTCGATACCGCCAACAGCTACGTAATTGGCGATCGTCTCACCGATATTCAGCTGGCGCAGAACATGGGCATTCAGGGCCTGCGTTACGGCGCGGAAGGCGAAGATTGGGATGCGATTCAGGCGCGCCTGACCCAGCGCGATCGTTACGCGCTGGTGCAACGCAACACCAAAGAGACGCAGATTAAAGTCGAAGTGTGGCTGGATCGTGAAGGCGGCAGCAAAATTAACACCGGCGTCGGCTTCTTTGATCACATGCTGGATCAGATTGCGGTGCACGGCGGCTTCCGCATGAACATTGATGTCAAAGGCGATCTCTACATCGACGATCACCACACCGTGGAAGATACCGGTTTGGCGCTCGGCGAAGCGCTGCTGAAAGCGCTGGGCGACAAACGTGGCATCGGCCGTTTCGGCTTTGTGCTGCCCATGGATGAGTGCCTGGCACGCTGCGCGCTGGATATCTCCGGCCGTCCGCACATCGAATTCAAAGCCGAGTTCAGCTACCAGCGCGTCGGCGATCTCAGCACCGAGATGGTCGAGCACTTCTTCAGCTCCCTCTCCTACGCGATGATGAGCACGCTGCACCTGAAAACCAAAGGCCGTAACGATCACCATCGTGTGGAAAGCCTGTTCAAAGCCTTTGGCCGCACGCTGCGCCAGGCGATTCGCGTGGAAGGCAACACCTTGCCGAGCTCGAAAGGAGTGCTGTGATGAACGTGGTGATCCTCGATACCGGCTGCGCCAACCTGTCGTCGGTGAAGTGGGCGATTGAGCGCCTCGGGTATACGCCGCAGGTGAGCCGCGACCCGGATGTGGTGCTGCATGCCGACAAGCTGCTGCTGCCCGGCGTGGGCACCGCGCAGGCGGCGATGAATCAGCTGCAGGAGCGCGATCTCATCGACTTAATCAAAGCCTGTACTCAGCCGGTGCTCGGTATTTGCCTCGGCATGCAGCTGCTCGGTCGCGGTAGCGATGAGAATGGCGGCGTCACCACGCTCGGCCTGGTTGATGAGCCCGTCACGCTGATGGATACGCAGGATTTACCGCTGCCGCACATGGGCTGGAACCAGATCACCGCTAAAGCCGGCCATCATCTGTTCCGCGACATTCCCGATGGCAGCTACTTCTACTTCGTGCACAGCTATGCCATGCCGGTGAATGCCGCCACCATCGCCCAGTGCGATTACGGCTATCCGTTCACCGCTGCCCTGCAGAAAGATAACTTCTTCGGCGTGCAGTTCCACCCGGAGCGTTCGGGCAAAGCCGGCGCGCAGCTGCTGAAAAATTTCCTGGAGATGTGATGATTATCCCCGCATTAGATTTAATCGACGGCAAAGTGGTGCGCCTGCATCAGGGCGATTACGGCCAGCAGCGCGATTACGGCAGCGATCCGCTGCCGCGTTTACAGGATTACCAACGCCAGGGTGCAGAAGTGCTGCATCTGGTGGATTTGACCGGCGCCAAAGATCCGGCCAAACGTCAGATTCCCCTGCTCACCACCTTACTGCGCGGCGTGACCGTGCCGGTGCAGGTCGGCGGCGGCATCCGCCATCGCGATGATGTGGCGGCGCTGCTGGCAGCGGGTGCCACGCGCGTGGTGGTCGGTTCCACCGCGGTGAAGCAACCGGAAGAAGTCAAAAGCTGGTTTAGCGAGTTTGGCGCCGACGCCATTGTGCTGGCATTAGATGTGCGCATTGATGCCAACAACCGCAAAGAGGTGGCGATCAGCGGCTGGCAGGAAGCGGCGGGCGTGACGCTGGAAGAGGTGATTGGCTGGTATCAGCCGGTTGGCCTCAGGCATGTGCTGTGCACTGACATTTCGCGCGACGGTACGCTGAGCGGATCCAACGTCGCGCTGTATAAAGAAGTGTCTGCGGCCTTCCCTGACATCGCCTTCCAGTCTTCAGGCGGCATCGGTTCGCTGGATGACATCGCGGCGTTACGCGGCAGCGGCGCACAGGGCGTGATCGTTGGTCGCGCGTTACTGGAAGATAAATTCACGGTGGCGGAGGCAATCGCATGCTGGCAAAACGGATAATTCCTTGTCTCGATGTGCGTGACGGGCAAGTGGTGAAAGGCGTTCAGTTCCGCAATCACGAAATCATCGGCGACATCGTGCCGCTGGCGCAGCGTTATGCGCAGGAAGGTGCGGACGAGCTGGTGTTCTACGATATCACCGCCTCATCGGATGGCCGCGTCGTGGACAAAAGCTGGGTGTCGCGCGTAGCGGAAGTGATCGATATTCCTTTCTGCGTGGCGGGCGGCATTAAGAGCGAAGAAGACGCGGCGCGCATTCTGCAGTTTGGTGCCGACAAGATTTCCATCAACTCGCCAGCATTAGCCGATCCGACGCTGATTACGCGCCTGGCCGATCGCTTTGGCGTGCAGTGCATCGTAGTGGGCATCGATACCTGGTTTGACGAAGTGAGCGGCAAATATCACGTCAATCAGTACACCGGCGACGAAGCGCGCACCAAAGTGACCACGTGGGAAACTCTGGATTGGGTACAGGAAGTGCAGAAGCTGGGCGCAGGCGAAATCGTCCTCAACATGATGAACCAGGATGGCGTGCGTAACGGCTACGACCTGGTGCAGCTGAAGAAAGTGCGCGATGTGTGCAAAGTGCCGCTGATCGCCTCCGGCGGCGCAGGCACCATGCCGCACTTCCTTGAAGCCTTTGAGCAGGCGAACGTCGATGGTGCGCTGGCGGCTTCGGTGTTTCACAAACAAATTATCAATATCGGCGAGTTGAAAAACTTCCTGATCGACAACGGTGTGGAGATTCGCGCGTGTTAACTGCAGAACAACTGGCCAGGCTGGATTGGGTCAAAACCGCGGGCATGATGCCCGTTATCGTCCAGCACAACGTTTCCGGCGAAGTGCTGATGCACGGTTATATGAATGAAGAAGCGCTGCAAAAAACCCTCAGCGAGGGCAACGTCACCTTCTTCTCTCGCACCAAAAACCGTTTATGGACCAAAGGCGAAACCTCGGGCCACTTCCTGCAAGTGGCGAGCATTACGCCGGACTGCGACAACGACACGCTGCTGGTGCTGGCCAATCCGATTGGCCCAACCTGCCATCTCGGCACTTCCAGCTGCTTCTCACCGGCTGCGCCAGACTGGACGTTCCTCTATCAGCTCGAGCAGCTGCTGGCTTCGCGCAAAAGCGCCGACCCTGAGAGTTCGTACACTGCGAAGCTTTATGCCAGCGGCACCAAGCGTATCGCGCAGAAAGTGGGGGAAGAAGGCGTGGAAACGGCGTTGGCGGCAACGGTTAACGATCGTCACGAGCTGACCAATGAAGCTTCGGATCTGCTTTATCACCTGATGGTGCTGCTGCAGGATCAGGAGCTGGATTTGAGCACCATCATCAATAATCTGCGCGCGCGTCATAAATAACAGATTGTGCAACATGCTGCTCAAAATTGGCTTTTCTGGCTAGTTTTGAGCAGCTTACTGCTCAAAACCCACGTTTAGATAATGGAGAACGCCATGACCACCCATGAAAAACTGATCGCCCTGCTCGACCAACATCAGGCGCGCTATCGCGTGATGGAGCATGAAGCGACCGGCAAGTGCGAAGCGGTGGCGGCGATTCGCGGAACTGAAGTTGGGCAAGGCGCGAAAGCGCTGGTGTGTCATGTAAAAGGCAACGGCATCAAGCAACATGTGCTGGCAGTGTTGCCTGCCGATCAGCAAGCGGATCTCAGTAAGGTTGCGGCAGCGGTTGGCGGTCGCCGTGCTTCGCTGGCCTCGCCTGCGGAAGTAGATACGCTGACCGGCTGCGTATTCGGGGCTATTCCGCCGTTTAGCTTCCATCCTGATTTACAGCTGGTGGTCGATCCGCTGCTGTTTGAACGCTATGACGAAATCGCTTTCAATGCCGGATTGCTGGAGCAATCGGTGGTGCTGAATGTAGCGGATTATCAGGCGCTGCATAATGGTAACGTGATGAAAATAATCCTCTAATTGCCTTGCCAGGCCCTGAGCGGTCCTCTTTCTGACTCAAGATCACATCAAAAGAAGACCGATATTATGGCAAGTTCTCGTTTAACCGCCTGCCTGCGTCACACGCTGGCGCTGGCTGTGCTGGCAGGTTGCGCGTTTGGCGCACAGGCAAAAATTGATCAGGTGCGTTTCGCAGTGGATCCCACCTATCCTCCTTTCGAATCCAAAACGCCACAGGGCAAACTGGTCGGTTTTGATATCGATCTCGGCAATGCGCTGTGCCAGCAGATGCAGGCAAAATGCGTGTGGGTGGAGAGCCAGTTCGATGGCATGATCCCGGCGCTGAAAGCGCGTAAGTTCGACGCCATCTTGTCGGATATGGGCATCACCGAAGAACGTTTGAAGCAGATTGATTTCACCGTGCCGCTCTACGACACCCATACGCAGCTGATTGCGCGTAAAGGATCTGGCTTGCTGCCAACTGCTGAATCGCTGAAAGGCAAAACCGTGGGCGTTGAACAAGGCACCGTGCAGGAGCGTTATGCGTTGGCCAAATGGCAGCCGCATGGCGTGCAGGTTGTGCCTTATGGCGATCAGGCGCAGGTAGAAAGCGACCTGATTTCGGGTCGACTTGACGTGGTGTTTACAGATGCCGCTCAAGCCGCCAATGGCTTCCTGAAACATCCGCAGGGCAAAGATTTCGAACTGGCCGGCCCGATTGTACAGGATCCGATTATCGGTCCGGGCACCGCGATTGGTCTGCGTAAAGGCGACACCGAACTGAAAACCGCACTGGATAACGCGTTTGCCGAACTGAAGAAGAACGGCACTTTCGATAAAATTCGGAAACAGTACTTCGCGACGGACATCTCCATCCAGCAGTAATCTTTTGGGCGGCTTTTTTGCCGCCCTTTTTGCACTCAGCACTATAATTCCATCAGAAAATGCATCTGGCGTCGCTGAAAGCGTGCCACGAATAAAGGACATCGATAGCGTTATGCAACAACAACATCATCCTCTATTAAGCGCCTCGCTGGGAACGCAACGCGAAATTGTTAGCTTCCACTTCGGTACGGATTCACAGCAACGCGTCTACATTCAGGCTGCGCTGCACGGCGATGAACTGCCGGGCATGGCGGTGGCGTGGTACTTGAAACAGAAACTGCTGGCGCTGGAATCTGCCGGACAACTCAAATCCAAAATCACATTGGTGCCGGTGGCGAATCCTTTAGCCATGGGACAACACTGGCACGGTAGCCATCTCGGGCGTTTCCATACGTTATCAGGACAAGACTTTAACCGCCGCTTCCCGGCATTGGGTGAAGCCTTGGTTGAGGAACTCGCTGGCTCACTGACGCAAAGTGAATACGAAAACAAACGCCTGATCAGGGAAGCGATTGATCGCCATTATCGTGACCGCATTGCTCGCACCGAACTGGATGCCCAGCGCTTTACGCTGATGCGTATGGCGAGCCAGGCCGATTTGATGATTGATCTGCATTGTGACTGGGATGCGCTGCCGCACCTCTACACCACGCCGCACGCGTGGCCGGACATTGAACCTTTGGCGCGTTGGTTAGGCAGTGAAGTGCAGTTGTTGGCGCAGATATCTGGCGGTGAACCGTTTGATGAGGCTTGCTGTGAACCGTGGCTAACATTGGCAGAGCGTTTTGGTGATGAGTATCCGATGCCGCGCGGCTTGCTGCCGGTGACGCTGGAACTGCGCGGTGTGGCGGATGTATCGCCTGAGATGGCGGAGAAAGATGCCGACGCGATTATCAATGCACTGATTGAAGGCGGTTATATTGCCGGTGAAGTGGTTGAGTCCCCTGCCCTGATTCATCCGGCGACGGCGCTGGCGGGATGTGAGTATATTCATGCAGCTCAATCTGGATTAGTGTTTTACAGACGTAATTTGGGCGAGTGGATTAAGGCTGGGGAAGTGGTGGCTGAGGTTGTTGATCCGATCACTGACCAGGTGATGCCGCTGGTGGCGGAGTTTGGTGGCGTGTTGTATGCGAGGAATTTGACCAAGTTTGTGACGGCGGGGATGTTGGTGGTGCGGTTGGCTGGGGAGAATGCTGGGAGACGGGGGGAGCTGTTGGTATATTAATTGACTTAAACGATTAAAAGGTATTAAAGAAATCAATAAATAAAGGCCATGGTCTACATTTGGCCTTTAAAATATGATATAATATCAATTCTCTTACAATTTTAGTATTATTTAAGAACCATGAAGTAATCAACCATTAGCTTTGTTATTAGCTTTGTTAAATGACTCGATAAGATTTTTGTTTAATAATGCTTCTTTTTTCAAAAATTCTATCTCTCTGACACATGAGTCGTAAAGTTTTCTGTTTAAATAATGAGATTCTTCAAGCGTCATTGTTTGTTCGTTCAAAAGTTGATTTGTAGGGGCACATATATCAATTTCATTACAAAGATTTCCTTTATAATTTGAACTAATAAATTCATTGGAGGTTATAAAGAGTTCTTTATTTAAACTGGACAGATGCCCACTAACCTCGTTAAAAAACATTTTTAGTTTTGCTAATTCACATGAAAGGTTATCCTTGGATTTTTTTGATTCACTTAGAAATTCATCATTAGAATCGATAAATCCTTGCTGAACAGATACTTTATCTTTTAAATTCTGTACTTCATGCAACAATCTATTTTTTAAATTGAATAAATATGAATCAGCATCAAATAAAACAATCCTTTCAAAAGCCTCTTTCGTGACATCTTCATAAAATACAGTGTCGTCACCCTTTAATTTTTGTAAGAAAAATTTTGCATCATTGTAAAATTCATAGAAAGCTTCTCCAGATAAAGTATTAACATTCCACTCAATGAAAAAAACAGCATAATTCATAAAATCATGTTTTCTTTTTTCATATAAGTCGTTCGATGAAAGAAAATTGTTTACTTCAGTGAGAGCCTCTAGAGCACAATGAGCCGATTTTTCTCTTGTATTTTCTAAAGAATCATTTCTTGAGACTGTATGATGTATCATGACATCTTTAATAATGCTAATTCGTTCTGCTAACATCATCTGAGCAGAAGTGAATAATAAATCGTTACTCGTCCTTATCTCCTGAAATAATATACCTGTTTTTTTTATAAATTCTTTTTTGAAAAACTTATCCCATGGCCACCAAATGAAAGTACGATAAAAATCTTTAGAAATATCATCTGCAGAAAAAACTTGTTTTTGAGGAAGAAGATCATGCCTTATAGTCCAAGGAGTTTCAATAATCTTTTTCGTCTGATAATTAACGAAATTTGATCCATACACTAAAATATCTGTATTTCTTAATTTAGCTTCTTTATAGAGAGTTGAAAGCAGATGTTCACTGACATAATCATCATCATCCAAAAAAATCACATACTCACCTCTTGCAGTCTCTAAGGCTTTATTACGACAAGCTCCTGCGCCAAGATTTTCTGAATTATTTATAACTCGAATTCTTTCATCTAAATTCGCATAATTTTGAATTAAAGTTTGTGTATTATCAGATGAGTTATCATTAACCAATATAAATTCTATATTTTCCAGTGTCTGATTATGAACATTGGTAAAAGTGCTTTGAAAATAATTTTCTGCATTATAGATGGGCATTATAACTGTTACATAAACATCATTAGCAATATTCATCTATTTCTTCAGCCTTTGATTTCAAATATATAGTAGTAACAAAACAACCAGAAGCTAGCAATCAGATAAAGTTTAAAAGTAAACTGCACTACATCTCCTTTCATGAGTGCAGCACTTATAAAATTACTTCAAATTTCTCTCTGAAAGAATAAAGCCTGTCTCTACAATTTTTTCTAGACTTTTGATGTTGTGCTCATTCTTATGGAAACCATGATGAATATCCATAAAAAGCTTATTTTGTGATACTTCAATGTGATCAAGCCTTGAATTAACTTCATGAATTTTATCAAGGACCAAATCTAATTTTTCCGAAATCTCTAAAGAAACATTAGCTTGTGAACTAATGTATTTACGCCCAGCAATTTTATGGCGATAAGAACAAATTTTGTACTTCAAGTGACGGATAGACATCGAAGTAAATCTTCGTAGCCCCAGCTTGTGATAGTTAAATTTGACTTTCTCATTCATTTTTTCTGAAAGTGCGCCGTTCATGACCTTGACAAACTTTTTTTGATCTTTACTAATAACGGCTATAATAAGTTCAACAGACTTACGATCATAAAATCTATTCAGGAAGTAATCCTGCACTTCACTTTTAGTATATTTAGAAAAGTGAGGGATTAAAGCATCGTAAAACTCTTTCGCATAGCTAGAAGCTAATACTTGCTGAATCCAGGATACATGCCCACACAACCAATTAAGAGCATATTCTCTATAGTCGTTTAAAATATTTTCTTCAGATAAATATTCATAAATTACAGAATGTTGATGGAAAACGCCTAATAAACGCTCCCCGCCAGAGGACATTGTTTGCCCAACGCGATTTCTTCTGTGTAAGCATAATACTTCATTTACGAAAGCAACTTTATTTGAATTTAACGTTGTCATCCAATGAAACCCATTGTCTTCAAAGAAAAATGGACCTACAGGAAAATGTAGTGATTTGGAAGACAGCATTTTACGATTATAAATTTTTCTCCACGGTACAGGCAATAACTCCAGTATTATCTTTTTATTATCAGGATTAGAAATATCCAATGAATCATTCAGAGCAACTTTAGACCAAGAAGGTTCATATGGTTCATTTTTTACACCTGATTCTGATTCGAACTCCTGAAAATTACATAGCGCTATATCAGCATTATTTTTGAGTGCGCTGTTATATAATTTTTCGAACATACTTACGTCATAAAGATCATCACCATCAGCAAAACCTATAAAGTCACCCTTAGCCATATCTATACCTATATTAGCTGGCGTTGCAACTCCCCCTGGCGAATTTTGAGTATTCAGAATAGGAATTATTCGAGAATCTTTGGCAGCATATTCATTTATTACATCTTGCGTTTTATCAGTTGAACCGTCGTCAACGACAATAATTTCGATGTCTTTTATTGTCTGATTTACAATATTATTCAGACACTCACCTATAAAAGACTCAATATTATAAGATGTTACGATTATTGAAATTTTAGGGTTCATTTTAAATACCTTCTTTATTGATTATAAACTCACAAATATTGTTATAAAAATATTCATTTAAATGATAAATCTTCTGTAATTGCTCAAAACTTATATTTAAAAAGATATCCCTTGCAGTTTCATGAAATTTTTTCTTATATTCATCACTTATTATTCCATAAGCCCAACCTATAACATCCGCTGAAAAATACCAAAAAACGGATTCAAATGGCTTATATACATCATTGCTTTTAATTAAATCATAAAGTTGCTGAATAGCATTTAGGCATTGAATCCTAAGACCAGAAGAATTATTTGTCATGTTATTTCCGCTTGGATCCAAAATGTAATTGCAAATTACTTTTTCAGAAATATGAATTTTATTTGAATTCATCAAAATGGTCCAGTGAGGAAGAATATCTTCATGAAGGCGAAGACTCCCAAATGTTACATTATTTTTAATTAGATATTGAGTCTTACATATTTTCGTCCATGGGTAATTAATTAAAGTAAGCAGTTTTGGATAAATTTTTGGATCTAATATTTTACCTAAATTATTATGAATATAGTTATATATTTCCCTGTCCTTTTCCCACATCGCAATATTTTCCTTTTCAGGTCCATAGAGGATATTATACTTTCCTATAGAGACATCTAAATCATGAATATCCATATAATTAACAATTTCGTCTATAGCATTCTTCAGCATTAAATCATCACTATCAAAGAAAAGAGTGTATTCTCCTTGTGCATATTTTAAACCCAAATCACGTGCAACACCTGGTCCTTCATTAATATCTTTTTCGATAACCCTCAAGTTATTCTTATTCTTGGAAAAATCAGATATAACGTCCAACGTTCTATCTTGTGATTTATCATCAACTATGATAATTTCAAAAGAATTAGAAATTGATTTATATATAGAATCAAGAGTGTCAATAATATAGCTGCTAGCATTATATGCAGGAATTATTATTGATATCTTTACAAGTTGATTACTCATCCCCAACCCCAAAACAGTAATTTATTTAATTAAATTTCTTTGCTATGCTATTTGCTAAATTAATTGATGGAATATCAACATAACGTTCAAATAACGATGAAAACAGTAAACAAATTGGTATGGCAACAAAAACACTTAATAAGAAAATAAAAATTGTTATTTCATGAAAGTAAACATGTATAAAATAGCTAATTATTGAAAGAATAGTTGTGTGAATGATGTATAGAGGAAACGAAATTCTCCCAAGAAATTGTGCAATTTTTTTATTTAAAACTTTAATTGAAAGCTCAGAATTAAGAATTGATGCAAATATTAAAATACTACCAATCAACATCATGGTCTGATAAAGGTCAGTATATTTTGAAGCATTAAACAATTTAAGATAAGAATACATACCTCCATATACATCTACACCCTCACGCTGATAAGGTGAAGTGACCAGTATCAGTCCAAAGATAAACGCAATAAATCTAGTTACAGAATTTAATTTAAATAGTTCCCTTACATAAAGATTGCTGAAAATCATACCAATTACAAACAAGCAATAGAAAGATGAGTTAAAAAGTAAAAATACAAAAGTTATAATATAAAAAAACATCTTATATTTATATTGACCGAAAAGTGCCAACATGCAAAATACAATCAATGAACCATATATTTCAAAGGATATAGTCCAAAGAGCATAATTCTTTAACTGCACATGTTCGAAAGGGGCATAATATAAAGCTTCACTCAAAGCGTGAATGAAATGCAAGTTTATGTCATGACCAGTGTAAACCCTCAGCAATTTAAAAGATAAATACATAAAAATCATTGAGCACACGATTGGAAAAATCAATCTAGGGTATCTTTTTATTACTCCAGCTGTAATATCTTTTTGATTACCAGAGCGATTGAATTTTATGGAAAGAACAAATCCACTTAAAATAAAAAATATGCAGACCGGTGCGATCCCACTATAAATTATATTAATTGGAGTTAAAGCAACTAGCTTTCGTATCAACCCACCAATTTCACTTAATCCAGTGAATCTTATATCTGGTTTAAATTCATTAATGCAATGATCGAGAATAACAATAAAACAACAAACACCTCTTAAACCTTCAAGATACTTAATTTTATTCATGAGCCACCAAGGATTAAAAAATCAGATGAAATAAAAAATTTAAAGCAGCACTTAATTTTATTCATTATCTAAACACATTGACTTCCAAAAAAAAAGCCTCTAGCAGAGGCTTAGTTTGATTAAAACTTCAATTAATCCTTATTATTAAAGCCATTCAGTATGAAACACGCCTTCTTTATCGATACGCTTGTAAGTATGCGCACCAAAGTAATCACGTTGAGCCTGAATCAGATTCGCCGGCAGAACTTCTGAACGATAGCTATCATAGTATGCAATAGCAGCAGAGAAAGTCGGCGTCGGAATACCGTTCTGAATAGCGTAAGATACTACATCACGCAGCGCCTGCTGGTACTCATCGGCAATATTCTTGAAGTAAGGATCCAACAGCAGGTTAGCGATACCTGCATCATTCGCATATGCATCGGTAATTTTCTGCAGGAATTGAGCACGGATGATGCAACCAGCGCGGAAAATCTTAGCAATCTCGCCGTAATGCAGATCCCAATTGTTTTCTTCAGAAGCAGCACGCAGTTGAGAGAAGCCCTGAGCATATGAGACGATTTTGCCCAGGTACAATGCACGACGCACTTTTTCTACGAACTCAGCTTTATCTCCGGTAAAGGCTTTCGCCTGCGGGCCACTGAGTACTTTGGAAGCTGCAACACGCTGAGTTTTCAGAGAAGACAAATAGCGTGCAAACACTGATTCGGTGATTAATGACAGTGGCTCGCCCAGATCCAATGAGCTCTGGCTAGTCCATTTACCGGTACCTTTGTTAGCTGCTTCATCCAGAATGACATCAACCAGATATTTACCGTCTTCATCTTTCTTAGTGAAAATATCTTTAGTGATGTCGATCAGATAGCTGCTCAGCTCACCGTTGTTCCACTCAGTAAAGGTTTCAGCCAGCTCTTCATTATTCAGGCCCAATGCACCTTTCAGCAATGCGTAGGCTTCTGCAATCAACTGCATGTCGCCGTATTCGATGCCGTTATGCACCATCTTCACATAGTGGCCTGCGCCATTTGGCCCGATGTAAGCCACACAGGCTTCGCCATCTTCCGCACGTGCTGCAATCTTGTCCAGGATCGGTGCAACCAGCTCGTACGCTTCTTTCTGGCCACCAGGCATGATGGATGGGCCTTTCAGTGCACCCTCTTCACCGCCAGAAACACCAGTACCAATAAAATTGAAGCCTTGATCGGACAGCTCTTTATTACGACGAATGGTGTCTTTATAGAAGGTGTTACCACCATCGATCAGGATATCGCCCTTTTCCAAATGAGGAGTCAGGGAAGCGATAGTTTTATCAGTTGCCTCACCTGCTTGTACCATCAGAAGGATTCGACGTGGTTTTTCCAGCGATTGAACAAACTCTTCTACAGTATAGAAAGGCGCAAGTTTTTTACCCTGGTTCTCAGCGATGACTTCATCAGTCTTTTCACGTGAACGGTTGAAGATAGAAACAGTGTAACCGCGGCTCTCAATGTTAAGAGCCAAATTGCGCCCCATAACTGCCATACCTACAACACCGATTTGCTGCTTTGACATTTATCTACTCCTGTCTGTTTGTAAACCGTATATAAACTGTTCATTAGATGTTAACTGAAATATCTTACATCATGATACGGGTAACTTTAAACAATTAAAAATCGCAAGCACTCAAAGCTAAACTATAGTTTAGGTGGAGGAAGCTGTAATAGAAGCAAATGAATTGGTAAATCATTATTAAATCATCATCATAATCACTTACAAAAAACATCAAACACTAATATAAATAATATCTTCTGCCAATTATGAACTTACTAATTAGCTATTAAATTCTTATAAATCCCCAGCGTGGTTTCAATTACTTTCTTTGAAGAGAAACCATCTACAGCTTTTATACTTGCTCTTTTGCCAAATTCTTTTCTCAGCTCAATATCAACTAGCAAAACTTGTAATTTATCAAGTAACTCTGGAAAGTTACTTTTCTCAATTAAGTATCCAGTTTCATTATTTTCAATAATGCTGCCACAGCCTCCGGTATCGTAAGCTATTGTAGCTCTACCTATAGCTGCTGCCTCAATTAGAATTCTTGGAACGCCCTCCGCATAAACAGAAGGTAACGCTATAATATTTGATTTTTTTATTAATTCACTCACATTATTTGATTTACCCAACCATCTAATAATGCCTTTACACGACCAATCTTCAATTAAACTTTGCGGGATTGAATCTGGGTCATTTTTAACTATAAAACCAGCCACATCTAATACAAAATCCACGCCCTGCTCGCGGAGAGCAATCTTTGCATCAATAAGGTCTTTTAAACCTTTACTCCATATGAGACGACCTGCAAACAGCACCACTGGAATTTCTCTATCATCTTCCTCAACATAATTAAAATCTGATAGATTGACACCCGCACCATTTATTACAAAAGTCTTATTGATATCAATACCAGTTCTATTAACTATTTCACATCTGTCATTTTCATGTTCAAATATGAAGAAAACATTTTTTTTCTTAGAAATCCATGCGTAAAGCTTAGTTACTATTTTCTCTAGAAGCTTGTAAATAATAACTTCTGAAGAAAAGACTCTACCTAACCCAACAAAACTTAGAACTAAATTTTTATTATATATTTTTGAATATAAGCCGCCAATGATGCATGCTTTGATTGTGATACAGTGAATAATATCAGGGCTAATTTTTTTAAGTATTTTACAAGAGCGATAGACATCCTTCATTAAAAAAAACGGATTTAATGATTGCTCAGACATATTGGAATTATGTGTGATTAGTCCTAACAATTCTAATGAGCGTCTTTCATCATCACTTGAAAAGTTGCATATTACGTGAACTTGATAGCCATTATTGATAGCAGCTACCGCTCGTTCCTTCCAGTGCAAACTAAAATACCAATCAGAATTTATATAGAAACATAATTTTTTCATTTAATGACACCATCTTTAGATATTTTACTTTTATTCAAAGCCCCATCCCATACCCCCCTTATAATTGCTTTAAAATATTTCAACTTACTTTCTGAATGAATTGTTTGTAATAAATAACTAAATATCCTAATTAGAATGGAAGTATATCCAAATGGCTTCTTCTTTCCAAATATGTGCACAGACCAAATAAGATTCCTGACAAGATAATATATTTTCCCCGGACTCATCACTGTTTGCCTGTCAGCTATGTCATGTATGAAGCTAAGTGTGGGTTCGTATTTTATTTTATATCCCTGCCTGACTAAAAACCATGAATAGTATACATCATCAAAGTAGATAAATAGGCGTTTATCTATATTTTGGTAAGTATTCCTGAGAACGTTTGAGTTAATAAAAACCCCTACAAATGAAAAAGAAATTATGCTACAACATTCTTCGCCAATTGCAGTAAATAAATTAGGTTCGGCACGATATTTATTAACATCTCTTATCGTATTCGGAAATTTAATCCACGGTATATTCATCTTGCAACGAATGCCTTGTTTATCTACGACTTTTGTTGCTATAGCATCTACGTCAGTCTTATCGGTCAACGCAAAATTGTTGAGCAATTCTATATCTGGATATGCGTCATCATCAAAGAAAAGAACCCAATCTGTAATACAATTTTCAGAAATCCATTTAGCTCCTTTATAGAATCCCCCAGCGCCACCATCATTGGTATCACTATTTAATATATTTATATTAGGTTCGTCAATGGACTCTAGCCAACACTGCGTATCATCAGTTGATGCATTGTTTACTATAACAATCTGGTGAAAAGATAGCAGCCTCGCGGCCGCTACACATTTTTTTAACTTTTCAAGTCGATTGTAAGTGACAATCAACGCAGTAATTTTCATCTCGGATTAACCACAAATGATGGCATTTTTTGATTATCTAATAGTGCCTGACGATATGAACGTACCACTGACAATGCCTCGGCTATTGTCACATCCATATCGAGGTAACGATAAGTTCCAAGACGACCAATAAATGTAATGTTACTTTCTGATTCTGCTTGATCTAGATACTTTTGAAGCAATGACATTTCACCCATTTGTCTAATTGGATAATAAGGAATGTCATTCTCAGTACAAGAGCGACTAAACTCTTTATAACATACAGTTGAATCATGCTTTTCCCATGGGGCAAAATATTTATGTTCAGTGATCCTGGTATAGGGTACATCAACCTCACAGTAATTCATTACGGCACAACCTTGATAATCACCTTCGGCAGTGAATTTATCAAAGTCTAAAGTTCTGTATCCTAAGCGCCCTAAACTATAACCGAAGTATCCATCCAACTGACCACTATAAAACACATGGTCATAATTTTCTTTTTCTTGAGGGTTATAATCAGTGTTCAATTCAACAGTAATATTTTCGTGATTTAGAATCGATTCAACAATTGGGGTATAACCCTCTTTTGGCATGCCTTGATACTTATGATTGAAATAGTTGTCATCATAATTAAAGCGTATCGGGAGCCTTTTTAAGATAGAAGCTGGCAATTCTTTTGGCTCCATACCCCATTGTTTAATGGTATAGCCCTTAAAGAATGACTCATATAATTCTTTACCAACAAATCTTAACGCTTGATCTTCGAATGTTTTAGGATCAAGGATTGTTGCATCACCCTTTGATTCAATGAGCTTTTTAGCTTCTTCAGGATTACATGTAGTTTTAAAAAACTGATTGATCGTGTGTAAGTTGATCGGTAAAGAGAAAACCTGTCCATTTACAGTTGCTTTAACTCTATTTACGTATGGCATCATCTCGCAATGCGAACTGATATAATTCCAGACTTCTTCATTATCGGTATGAAATATATGAGGCCCATAGGTATGAATCATTACATTAGTTTTTTCGTCTCGCTCGCTATAGCAATTTCCAGCGATATGGGCACGAGAATCAATGATTCGTACATTGTGCCCGTCCTCTGCTAGTTCACGCCCAATCACTGCACCTGAAAAGCCAGCACCTACAATTAATACATTCTTTTTCATATAAATTAACCTAAAATCATCCGACGAAATTTATAATAAGTTTTTGCGATATGCTGCCGACGCTTACTACCAACTGGAGCATAACGATTTAAATATGGCATCAATTTGCGTTTTACTTTTGTCTGGAATAATATTTTGTTACTGCCTGTGTTATTCGCAATTACGTTAACCTTTCCGTTCAAGCGGTTAATAACTTCTAGTTGCCAAGGCGTTCCATCGATATAAGACATGAAGTTATCAAAGAAATCGACATGAGGAGCATCCCATGGCTTGTTTTCACCTGCAAAATGAATCATTTTTGGTTTTCTTCTGGAAGCCAAAAACTCCATGTATGATGCAAATTTAAGATTTGGGAAGAAATCATCTGTATTGCCATTACCATGATATACATTCCACTCAAATGGCAGATAATGCACTCGGTCGTAAAATACCTTATTCATAATGTCTTGGTCTAAGAACCAAAACGATCTGGATTTCATAGTCGCCATTAACTTAGTGTATGTATTTTCAATATTCATTTGCGCAATATTGAAAAGTATTAAGCCAGCCTGAAAGTAACGCTCTGTATCCTTCATTGACAGAACATTATTTAAATATTCTTTTGCTGTTTCGTTTTTACCTTCTTCAGAATGAGCAATAGCGCCAAACTTTACAAAACCTTCCATGACAATATCTTTAACAGCTGCTATAAGATTATTATTCAGATCAATATGAACTAATTCTGCAACGTCACTTTCAACTATAGTATCAGCATCGATAAACAGGACTTTTTCAAAATTAGAAAATAAAGAAGGAATAAATAATCTGGCATAGGTCGCAGCGCTAAAATGCGCGCGCGTATAAACACTTTTCATTTCACTAAATGCATTAACATCAAAGAAGCGTAATGTAAAGTTACTTTTATTTTTTAACAGCGAAATTAAACGCGACTTATTTCTTGCCGAAACGCCATTTTCTAGTACAACAATATCGTAATTATCCTTTTCATTGCTATTTTTTACTATGGAGTTTATTAGTGCTCCACCACTTAATGAGTAATTATCATCAAAACAAATGACAATAGGGATATTTTTTAATTCAAAACTCTGTTTTAACTTCCCGTTAAATGTTTCATTTTTAACAAAAGTTCTTTGAATTTCTTTTTTATTTAACCCAGTGGTTTTTTCTTTATGAATCAAATAAATATTAAACAGCCTTTCGGAGATATGCCCTATAACTCTTCTTTCTTGTGTATCATAATTTTTCAGCGCAAAATGATTTTCAAGATTACCTAATATCGAAAATAACCACTCTGAATATTCTCTGAATAATTCAGATTTCATAACGAACATATTCGTATAATATCCATCGTGAGCAGTATTGAATTCTTTTACCGCTGCAGCATATTCAGGATATAGATACAATAAGCTGTCTATTGCTGACTGGTAATCTTCAATATGTAGATGCTGAGATATTTTATAATGTTCATAATTATTCTTACTCCCCGCCTGCTTTACACTCCATTTTTTAGGCAACAAGATATCATAATCGGCTATTGCACTAATGATGCTGCTTTCATCTAATCCAAACTTTTTTTCATATTCAGGAGATATAACGTCTTCATTAATTACACCCCAAACATCTTCATCAAAACTTTGATCTGATGAAAAATTTAAATGCCTCCTGTAGTGCATAAAGCCGACATAATCTGATGAGAGATCATTTTTCCATACCCAATATTGAGCTGTAAGTTCGCAATAAAATGGATTCTTAAAAGAAATATTTTCTCCAGTATTATCACCTAAACAGCAAATATCATTATAGCTATTAGCTTTTCCTACATGTATTGGTTTTATCACACTTGATGATAAAAAGGCGCTAGGCTTATGGTGGCTGGTATATATTTTAACTTTTTCATTTGTAACGTTCATTCATTGTTTCCTTACATTGAAGATCGATATTGTTCTAAAATTACACCCGCATTGCCACTCGCCTTTAATCGGTGGTTCTCAATCCATATAACTCTGTCACAAATCTTTTCAATATCGGTTAAATTATGACTAACAAATAGTATCGTTACGCCTTTCTCTTTAAATTTGTTAATGGTCTCAATGCACTTCTTTTGAAACGCATAATCACCTACAGCTAAAACCTCATCAATAATTAAAATATCCGGATCGACTTGAGTAATAACCGAGAAACCCAGTTTTGCTAACATGCCGCTTGAATAAACACGAATCGGTTCATCAATAAATTCACCAAGCTCAGAAAATTCAATAATCTTATCAATTCGTTCATTTAATTGCTTACGTCTCAAGCCGAGTAGAGTTGCATTTAATCTAATATTTTCTCTACCAGTGAGTTCAGGATGAAAGCCGCCTCCCAATTCTAGCATCGAAGCGACTCGGCCTTTGGTGATGACACTCCCTGCAGTAGGCTTAATTACTCCAGCAACCAAACCTAATGAAGTGCTTTTACCAGCACCATTTCTGCCTATCAAAGCAACGGATTCCCCTTTATTAACTGTGAAGTTGATATCCTCAATAGCCAGATAGCTTCTACCTGATAAAAGGGTTAATGCTCTTTTGGGGTTAAAAATCAGCTCTTTAATTCCTGAGCCAATATGATGATATAAGGGATAACTTTTAGTTACCGCTTTAAATTCAATTGCGACTTCCATTATAAAATCTCTGCGAAACGGTATTTTAATTTGTT
>Ga0308162_1000922_pt1 | contig 26729 bp, 37 predicted proteins | sample PhySR2_FD_201370 | JGI IMG/M metagenome (GOLD analysis project Ga0308162, IMG submission 201370) | Phyllosphere microbial communities from UC Gill Tract Community Farm, Albany, California, United States - DLSLS.R2 | ecosystem: Host-associated > Plants > Phyllosphere > Unclassified | place: USA... | reverse complement strand
GCTGGTGATATGCTTCAGCAGCGCATCAGAGGGTGGGATTTTTTTATCCGGTGCAAAGCCGACATTTTTCAGATAGCAAAGAAGGACGGCAAAACCAAAACGGCTGGCGGGTTTACGGTGAGCACTGATAAGCGCCAGATCATGCTCACTAAAATACGCCATTCGTGTCAGCGCTAACTCATCGCCGGTAATACCAGTAATGATTCTCTTTCCGACAGAGAAAGAATCTGCCTCCTTGCCATATAGTTTCCCTCATAAATTATTCGGTGCGATATTTTTAACAAAAATGCTTATCGCACAAGGGTACGGCTTTACGCCCAGAGTTTGTCGCCCTTATCGCGCGAAGAACAAGGGTAAAGTTGAACGCTTTAACCGCTATCTCAAGGAGAGTTTTGTCGTACCACTGGCGACAACGTTCAAGCAGTCGGGCCTTATCCTGGATGTTGACGCCGCCAACGCCCGTGTTGGGGCATGGCTTGTTCATACGGCTAACGCCCGGAAGCACGGTACGACCGAGATTCCTCCTGACCAGCGATTACAGAAGGAGCGCGCAGCATTGCTGCCATTACTGGCACCAGGGCCGTTCTCCGCTCCCCGACGGGCTCTGCCAGTAGAGAGTATTCAGCACCCTCTGTCGGTTTATCAGTCCTTACTGGAGGAGTATTCATGAGTGATCTTCAGCATCAACGCATTGATGAGCTATGCCAGCAGTTTCGTCTCGATCGTATTGCATCCGAGTGGCCTGCACTGGCCCAGAAGTCGATAGATGACACCGCGTCATTCGGGGATTTTCTTGAGCAACTTCTGAAGCTGGAGGCGTACAGCCGTGATGAGCGCCGGCGCCAGACGCTGTTACGCCTTTCTGGTTTGCCAGCGGTCAAGATGCTGGAACAGTTTGACTTCAAGTTCGCCAGCGGTGCTCCCCGTGCGCAGATACAGGAACTGACAAGTCTGGCATTCATCGCACGGCAGGAGAACATCGTGTTCCTGGGCCCCTCTGGTGTAGGTAAAATCTTGCCGCTGCTCTCGCGTACCGGTGTGCCATGGCTGGGCTGAGTACCCGGTTTATCACCGCCGCGGACATGATGTTGCAGTTGGTTGCCGCCCATCGTCAGGGTGAACACAAAGGCTATCTGAACCGCATCATTCTCAAGCCACGACTGCTTGTAATCGACGAGATTGGCTACCTGCCGTTCGGTAAGGAGGAAGCCAACCTGTTCTTCCTGGTTGTTGCCAGACGCTACGAGTCAGGCAGTCATATGACCAGTAATCTGCCATTTACACAGTGATCAGGAACCTTTAGGGGTGACGAGACGCTCACAGCAGCGATGTTGGATAGTTTGCTACATCACGCCCACATTTTTCATATTAGCGGGCAAAGTTACAGGCTGAAGGATAAGTTAAAAAGTGGTCAGTTGAAGAAGTCTGCAACCGTCGACATTTCTGGCTAACCGCTAACAGGGATGGGTCTGTTTTACTTTGGCAGGGTGGGTCACTATTCGATCGGTATTGACACATTATCTCAGGAACATTTTGCAAATTCTGATAATGTCTGTTGACGCAGGGAAGGTGTGAAGCTAATCTTTGCGGCAGACATTTCGGGCTCTTCGGATTGCGTAAGCGTTAACGTCAACCAACGCACCATTTGCGATAACACAAACGTATCGTATTTGCTGGGTTGACTTTATATGGCTGTCATTTCAGAAAAAAACACGCTTGCAAAAAAAAAGATTTATTCTTTAACCTTTATGGGGATATTGTTAATCTCCTCCAACCTAAGGGCACCCATTACTGCACTCGGGCCGGTGATCCACGAAATTGCAGCCTCATTCAATCTCACTAGTTCTGCAACGGGCTTGCTTAACGCTCTACCCTTACTAATTTTTGGACTGGCGTCACCTTTTGCACCCTCGCTGACCCGAAAAATTGGTCTTGAAAAGGCATTACTGGCTGCACTTGTTCTGATTATCCTGGGATGTATCGTTCGTTCTCTTATGGGATTGTCCGGCCTCTGGGTCGGGACATTTGTAATAGGCTTGGGTATAGCCATTGCTAACGTTCTTGTCGTTCCACTCGTTAAAAGAGATTTCCCGTCACATACTGCACGCTGTGTCGGGCTCTATGCGGCAACTATGGCTCTTACAGCGGCATTTTCCAGCGCCATTGCTGCCCCACTTTCCGCGCTCAGCAGTGCCGGATGGAGACTATCTATCGGTATCTGGGTGATCACAGCCCTTCTGGGCTTAGTTGTATGGCTCAGAGTTTGTGCCGGTGCAACTCAGGAGCCTGTCGCTGTCGTACAGACACAAACTCAGATTAAGAGATCTGTGTGGCGTAGCTCTGTTGCATGGCAGGTTTCGATGTTTATGGCTCTGCACACCATGGTGTTCTATACGCTCATTGACTGGTATCCATCAATAGCAGTTGAGCATGGGGCCAGCGTATCGGCAGCAGGCTATCACTTGTTTCTTTATCAGGCGACTGCCGTCATTGCTAATTTGACGACTGCCGCGTATATTTCACGCCTTAAGGATCAACGCCTCCTTGGCCTCATTTGTTCACTGTTCATTACAATCGGAGTGACAGGGATCCTTTTCAAACCGGCTTTTTCAGCTGTGTGGCTGCTCTTCGCAGGCGTGGGCGCTGGAATGTCTATGGTCACCTGCCTCACGCTCTTTGGGCTGCGGACTCGTGAACACAGTCAGGCAGGCCAGCTATCCGGCAAAGCGCAATGTATCGGCTATTTAATTGGTGCTCTCGGTCCCTACCTTGCGGGCATTATTCGTGGCCATTCACAAAACTGGAACTCTGTGTTGCTCTGCATAATTGGCGTTACGCTGGTTCAAGCCTATTTTGCATGGCACGCCGGTAAAGATAGATTCATTTAAAATAAAATCTTCGAAGGAGTCGGAGGTTTTAAGAGGCTGACGCTCAGTGGAACGAAAACTCACGTTAAGCAATATTTTCTTCCTCTGACGCCTCTTTTATGGCCGCAGATGCCCTTTTGTCACCAGTTCACGTATAGTAAATTGAAAGCATTTCAGCGATGGAATGAATTGGTTGAATTTTAATCTTTTTTTTGATTTGTGTGTCCGTGAGGACGTCGGCGATCTACTGGTCGGTGATGATTTACGCTCTTTCTGGTCGTTTTTTAGGCTGCCAGAGTGCTCAAGGCGGATCTTCAGTGCGTGGATTTTCAGCCCCTGCCCCTGCACATTCAGACCCGCTACAGCACGACGGTAAACCATTTGCCCGCCGCACAGCTCGCATTCGAACGGATCACGCCGCAGGAACTGCTTACTCATCTGTGCATAGCAGACCTTCGGCATCGGTTCTGGTTTTTCCATCCCCAGCGCGCTGTAGACCACTGGCAGTTTTCTCCGCACATCCGGTTGGCCAGAAAACCAAAATACCGCACCATCCGGAAGAACTTCTCCGGGATGTGCTGTTTAAGTCGTGCCACGATTTCTTGCTGCGTCAGTGTTTCCTTCGGTTGCTCACCCGTATTGTGGTCGTGGAAGCGAAAGCTCTGCGTAGTACCGCCGGTGTAGTGCGCCAGCCGGGAGCCTGCTATTGGCTGCTTTTTCAGGTAACGCTCCAGGTATTTCACGGTGTTTTTGCCCCCTGCCATCTTTTTTGACATATACACGTGCCAGTAGTCGCCGCCCGCAGTCAGTATCAGACTGCGCCACTGTGCTTCAGCGGTGATATGTGACAACGAGGGAGGGATTGCGACGCCTTCGTACCAGACGCTCAGTAACATCTGGTGAATATTCCACCTTCAGCGGGCGCGCATGGCGTCCTCACGTAAGCTGATTTTTTTCCACTTTCCGTGTGCATCGATGCCATCGCAGGTGCCAGAAATGTGGACATGAGGATACCAGTTGAGCCTTCTTCCGTACGTATGGATGGCGCAGAAGATGCCGATATCCAGCGCCCGTTTGCTGGCGGCGTAGAGCAGGTTAACGACGGCGAGGCGGCAGAGGTCGTTAAGGAGCCAGCGGTTGACCTCAAACAGGGGCCACGGTGAATCCGAGTGGGTAAAGACGAGATGTACCTAGTCGCAGTCCGGCAGGTGGTTAAGCTGGGCGGCAATCCACAGGTCGGTGGCCTTTTACCGCAGGAGGGCAGGCCCGGCTGTGGCAGGTGTTGGTGATGAATTTAACATGGTGGCAACCGGGATTATCGCAGCCGTATTCCTTCACTCCGGTGATGCGGGTGCCGCAGGCAAGCATTTTGGTGACGGCTTCGACTTCTATATTACGCAGACCACCGGCGTCGAGGAAAGACGTCCAACACTGGTTAGCCGTGAACTGATTTTGAGCGGGCGGCGACTGAAACCGGAAACCACGCGGCATATTAATCCGTGTCGTCCTGCAGGCGGATGAGCGCGGCGGTATCTCTGCGATGCTCAAGAATGGAACTGGGTAAGCATCCAGCGAGGGCCGTCTGGTCATAATCTGATGTATCCGACTATTAGACGTCAACTAGTTTTGCCGACTGGCTCCAACTATGCTGGCCGCATCCTTTAGTGTGACGTTAAGCCGCGCTGGTTACTGCCTTCGCCGTCTTTTTCCTGTAACTTTCTCCCTTCAGTTCGAACATATATCCGTGATGGATCAGCCGGTCTGCTGCCGCCACCGCCATCGTCTCATCCACGAAGATGCTGCCCCACGTGCTGAACGGATGGTTACTGGTGATCATCAGGCTCCCGCGTTCGTACCGATGCGCGATTAACTCGAACAGCACGCCCGTTTCAGCGTTGTCGCGTTTGACATAACCAAGGTCATCCACCACTATCACCCGGTAGCGATCCAGTTTCAGTAACAGCTCATTCAGTTTCAGCTGCGCTCTGGCTTTGCTCAGCTCCTGCAGCAGCTCTCCGGCGCTGTAGAACCGGGCCCGGTAGCCCTGGGCTATAACGCCATCCACGATCGCTGCTGCCAGATGGCTTTTTCCCAGCCCGCTGGTGCCGAACAGCAGGACGTTTTCACCCGCATCAACCCAGTCTGTCGTTTCACAGAGCTGCCGGAACTGAGCGCCATTCAGTTCCGGTACCTGGCTGAAGTCGTACTCGCTCAGCGTTTTGGCCACCGGCAACCGAGCCTCCTTTTTATAACGGCGCAGTTTTTCGCTCTCGCGCCACAGCAGCTCTTCATTGCATAACGTCAGCAGATAACGCGACGGGGTCCAGCCTTCCGCCAGCGCTCGTTTTTCCAGCGCATGCCACTCCGCGCCAACACGTGTCAGACGCAGTTTACGCAGGCTGCGTTCAAGGTGGTGGATATTGCTCACTGAAGACCTCCCTTGCCACGCAGCAGTTGCTCATAACTGCTCAGGTTGTGCTGCACCACGCTGACCGCCGGCAGTTCCTTTTCCTTTATCCCCAGGAAGCGCATCAGCCGGTGCAGATCGACCTCTCCCGGGCTGTTCAGCATCTGCTCCATGCCTCTGGCCACGACCGAGATATCGTCATATCCAGCCGCCAGTTTCAGGGCGTGCACCATCAACCTGCCCGCCATATCGGGCTCCAGATGGTTACACAGGCGACGCCACAGCCTCCGCCATTCATCATCCGGCAGGATGTCATTTCGCAGTGTGGCATGGCAGAACGCACCTGGCTTCTTCGCCAGACTGTCGATCACATGCCGGAAGTCGATACGCCGGGCCCGCGTTTTCCCTTTTTCAGGCCTGACCCGGGGGCAGCTCATGACCTCGTTGCTGCCCACGTAACAACTCAGGCGATCGTCCCATAAGCGGACACGTAACAGCTGGCCAACAAGCCGGGAAGGCACGCTGTAGACGACGTGCCTCACGTTGATGGTACTGCTGCTACTGACCCTCACCGTCAGCTCGTCGTAGTCGGCACTGCGACGAAGCGGCAGCGGCTTCAGATGAGGACGCTCTTCCTTAACCAGATCCTGATTGTTGCGGTTGTGCCGCATGACCTGCTGAGTGATGAAGGCCTGGTATTCTTCCAGGGTGCTGAAGTCGTTACTGCCCCGCAGTATCTGTGCCTGGCGGATACGCCTTTTAAGATGGCCGTGAGCACTTTCAACCGAACCATTTTCGTGGCCCCGCCCGGCATTGTTGTGCACACCCTGCATGCCGTAGTGCCGGCAGAGAGCAGCATAACGCTCCGTGAGTTCGCGGCGTCCGTCTTCACCCTGTTGTTTCCATGCCGCCCGCAGACTGTCTGTTTTGTGCTCTGCAGGTACGCCGCCCAGTTGTCCAAGCGCTTTCTGCAGGCCTTCGGCCAGGGCAGAGAAGCTCTCACCACCCAGCACGACCCGCATCCAGCTCCAGTGGCTCCATTCCAGGCGGAAGTGATACAGCTTATGCGCCAATAACTTCCCGGCGATGGTGACAACTACACCTTTCAGTTCGGTAAAGTCCGACAGGCCACGCAGACCGGCTGATGCCGCTGGCGGAACATGACCTCCTGCTCTGCACCATACTGCAGTTTCCAGTCGCGGACCCGCCGTTGCATTGTCCTGTGTCCACTATTGGTGGGTAGGATCAGTCTGAGCAATCTGTTCGTATTTTCATTTGAGCCACGTTGCCAGGGAGATTGAGGATCACAAAAATAAATCTGAATGTCAGTCGCTATAGTAAATCGTGTGTGGCTGGTCATTTCAGCTCCACGATCCCAAGTTAATGTTCTATAAAGCTCAGCAGGTAATTTCCGGGCTTGTCTGATGAGTGCAGATATAACCGTTATGGTCTTGTTGTCTCTGATCTTCGCCAGCATAACAAAACGGGAATGACGTTCATGGTTAGGAAACTGAATCATCGTTTTAAACATATCCTGATCATGAACATAGTCTTCGGGAGCGTAGTGATGACAGAGACTCATGCCCCTTATGATGTTAAAATGCTGTTTTCGATGCATTTTTAACCTGAAATCCATTTTTGAGGTGAAACTATCCTGCGGCCTGTTCCAGAAGCCATCGTTTCCGGTCAATGATATGCAGTCTTTCTGCCACTAATTCCGACGCGTGCCTGCCAGCCTGAGCGCTGTCAAAACGCAGCCGGTTGCCGCACTGATGTTCCTCTCTCTCGCTCAGAGAACGAAATTCCGCAACCACATTGTGCATGTTTTGCCTGAGTGGATATGTCGCGTCCAGTGCCAGTACATCTTCATTACCAGTCCGATGGCCATAACGACATTCGCAACGGAGGCGACCCAGTCGGCGGCGCTGCCGGTCTCTGCAACCCGACATAACAGCGCCACTGCCAGTACGAACAGGCAGGCCACACCGGCACTGGCCACGCCGGTAATGAGGTAACTCGCCATGACCTTTGACCACTTCATTGTTGCCGCTTCTTCCGTAATATGTGTCTTCGGCACCGGCGTTCAGGAGTCATTTCTTCACCTTCCCGTCATGGCGGGCCAGGGCCAGCAGTTCGGCCTGAAGCTGACGGCTGTCCTCACGGGCTTCCTTCAGCTCCGCTTTCGTGTCCTGCAGCTGCACCGCCAGGTGTTCGCAGGTGGCGGTCAGGCGCGCCACCTGCTCGCGCAGCGGCAGCGCCTCCGCGCGCAGCTCGCGCACCTCCTGCAGCAGACGGTCACGTTCGGCCACCACCTCGCGCAGCGCCGCCAGCTCGCTCTCAAGGGCGGTCACTTTTGCCAGGGCCTCATCTCGCTCCCGGTCGGCCTGCGCGATATCCGCGTCAGCCTGCTCCCGCGCCGCCAGGGTGTCGGCGTCGGCCTGCCTGACGGCCGCCTGCCACAGCAGCCCCAGCTGGCCGGTCAGCAGCTGCGCCAGCTCTGCCGGCAGCGGCGTGGTCTGTTCAGCTGCCTGCTCGCGCCGGCGGGCACGGAACGCGCGCATCACCGGGGAGATGTGGGACAGGGAGCCGCCGCCGAGGTGCTGGCGGACCTGCTCGTTGGTCGGGTTCGGGTTGCCGGCGGCGATGAGGGCGGCGGCGGCGTCCTCGATACGGCGGACGGTTTCGGGGGGCAGTGTGCTCATTATGGGCTCCGGGGCGGATAAGGGGTCAGTGACCGGATTGTACGCGGAGGGGGAAAAATACACAATACAAATAATACACGCCGTATATATAATACAATTAATACATACGATACATTTCATACATACAATCCCTTCATACATACAAAGCGTACTTGTTTTTCCGGTCAGATCCGAAAACTCCCGGTTCCGGATCTGCTGGAAACGCACCGGCGCGCAACGGTCAGAAAACACAACATGTGCCACTCCGTTAGCTGATTTTTTAACTATATGTAGTGCTTTCTTACTGCCACGCGACCGCCCGCTCACCCCCTTAAAAGGCCGGTGTGGTTATTCCGTGTGCGTGGTACACTTCCGGAAAGTTGTTATTATCCAGAAAGTCGGATCTGCCGGAAACAGCTCTCCGGTAATTTAAGAGAGTGGCTATATTCTGGCTTACTATCACACAGGTAATGATTACTGCGGGGTAATTTAAGGACGATCATCATCAGGGATGTCGCGAAAATAATAACCATGAGTGACTGTTGCGCATGAATAAATCCGACAACGAAAGCGAGCGCGTCCCGGTTTCACTTGAAACTGTCTGGCGGGCGCTGACCGCCCTGGGTCATCATCGGCTCTGGCTTCGTTCCCCTGAGGACAGTGGCGTGAACACCTGGCTGATCGTCACCTGGGACGACCTGACGGTGGCCGAACGTATCCGGGCCTCCGGCTCCTGGTGGCTGACCATCGATGCAAACGCCATCTACACCAACCCGGAGGCGATCGTCCCGGACGGGCTGGAAGAGCTCACCTGGCAGTCGGTGCAACGGCGAATGAAACACGGATTCTGAGAACGACCAGGGATAAGCGGACGGGCGGGATTTCTCAGTAAAGGAAGGGTTATGTGTGATTTATGCAGGGCGGACGGGAATTACTTCCATACGCCGGAATGTGTGTATGACCAGCTGGTCAGTGAGTACCCCGTGATGTGGATCCGGAATTCGACCCGGATCGGCGCCTGCTACACGCTGCGTGAACTGCTGTCGCCGGAAGGGATGGTGCTGGCCATACAGAACGCATCTACCGTGACGGGATGGCGGCTGCGTATGCGGTATAACGAGGCCACAGATGAAGAGAACGACCCGCAGCGCGGGGACTGTACCGAGCTACTCTCAAGGACGGACGCCCTGCTTGTCTTCCGGTCGCTGCAGGATGATACCACGTCAGCTTAGACGATCGCACCACGCAACAACCCTTAACCCGGTTAACAGGAAACCAGATGAACCGGACCGATGATGAACCACAGACAGAAACAGACGTGATGGCCACCGCCTTGCGCACCATGCGCAAGTACGGCATGAATATCCTCACCGCCACCCAGCATATGGATATTAATGCTTACGTGAAATCCGATCCGCGGATGCCGGGAACGCGGCTGCGCCGCTACCTGGGCCAGTACGGTCTGCGCGGTGAGGCGCTGATCAGGGAGGTCAGGCGTATCGTTGCCGGACCAGTACGTCGCGACAGCAAGCTGCAGGAAGGGATTTACCATACGTGGCCCTATGGCTGGGAGCCAGCTGATTTCACGCCAATGATGAGGCGCATTTTTAAGGGAAAGCGCACCCGTCATGTGATGTTGTTTGATGAACTGCCTCAGCTGTTTGGCAAATTAGGATAAGCCGGAATGAACCATGACCTGATGGCTGCCCGTGCGGCAGAAGAGATCATTGAACTGCTGACGCTGTGCCAGCAGCTGCAGTCAGAAAAGGATGGCCGGGAACGGCCAGCGCCCGGAACATATTCCCGCGATGAGGATGAATTTGCCGATCGCATCCGTTCCGCATGCGGGCACGCCCTGCAGCTGCGCCGGCTGCTTCCGGTAACGACGACCCTGAGCGCCATGAGCGCCGAGATGGAACGCCGGGGAGAAATCAGAGTGCTCCCGGGCAAGAATTACGCGCAGAAAGCGCTGGAATGCCTGAAGGCGGAATACCTGCCGGAAGAGGGAAACGCTCCGTGATGCCGTCGGTTCCCGCTCTTGGGGTTTCGTTTTCCGCCGCGCAGCTGCCGGTGGCCATCGACTATCCGGCCGCGCTGGCCCTGCGCCAGATGGCTCTCGTTCAGGACGAACTGCCGAAATATCTGCTGGCGCCGGAAGTGAGTGCCCTTCTCCACTATGTACCCGATCTCCACCGCAAGATGCTGCTGGCAACCCTCTGGAATACCGGCGCGCGCATTAACGAGGCGCTGGCGCTGACCCGGAGTGATTTTTCTCTGGCACCGCCCTACCCGTTCGTGCAGCTGGCCACACTCAAGCAGCGGGCAGAGAAAGCGGCCCGAACGGCCGGCCGCTCGCCTGCCAGCAGTCAGGCGCATCGCCTGGTTCCTCTTTCCGATGCGAGCTATGTCAGCCAGCTGGAGATGATGGTGGCCACGCTGAAAATTCCTCTGGAAAGACGTAACAAGCGAAGCGGCAGAACCGAAAAGGCGCGTATCTGGGAGATTACCGATCGGACGGTCCGCACCTGGCTCAGCGAAGCGGTTGAAGGGGCAGCGGCCGACGGGGTGACTTTCTCCGTGCCGGTGACCCCGCACACGTTCCGTCATTCCTACGCCATGCACATGCTGTATGCCGGTATACCGCTGAAAGTGCTGCAGGCACTGATGGGACACAAGTCAGTCAGCTCGACGGAAGTGTATACGAAAGTGTTTGCGCTGGATGTGGCCGCCCGGCACAGGGTCCAGTTCCAGATGCCGGGTACCGAGGCGGTGGCAATGCTGAAAGGGCATCTTTAAATTTTACAGACTGACGCGCCGGAGGCTTGTCCAACGCCGGGACTGTGCAGAAACAAGGTCTGAACAGTCCCGGCGTTCGGAATGAGCTGCGTGAGGGAGATAATGTCTTCTGCCTGACAGCAAAGAGAATTTCAGAAAAGCATACTCAGTGGCGGATCTGCGCCAGATCGTATTCGGTCAACCCGGTCATTTTCATGACAGTATTACGGTCAATGCCGTTCTGCAGCATGGTGCGGGCAACTTCCAGCTTTCCTTCAAGCTTGCCTTCCAGCTTGCCTTCATTGTGACCTTCCTGCCTGCCTATCTGGATGCCCTTCTGAATGCCCTTCTGTTCAAGCTGTTGTGCGATGGTCATAAGTGCGTCTCCGTGTTGCGGCACACGCTGTGCCAGTTCGCGTACAAAGGCTTCGGCGTCGGCTGTTTCGCCTGCCTGCACTATATAGTGTACCAGCGATATCACCTGTGATGAAGACAGATATCCAGCAAGTAAAATAGGGGCCAGACGATCGACCAGTTCTGCCAGGTCCCGCTGATGAATATGTTTCTGAAGCAGCGTCAGGGCTGCCATACTGCGATGGCCAGCGATTTCATCATCAGGGATCACGGTAACGTCAACCAGCGGAAATGCACTGCTGTAGAGGTCTCCTGCCAGTGCCGGATCGTCAAACTCATCCAGCCACCGGGTGGAGTACGGATACGGGCTGCGCTTACCCGTATAGAACAGCACCGGTATCACCAGTGGCAGTTTTTTATGCCCTGCTTCCAGGTGGCGTTGCATGGCCGCCACGGCATAACGGATCAGACGGAAAGCCATATGCTTATCGGGTGACGACTGATGCTCAATGAGTACGTGAATATAACCATCACCGCCTGTGGTTTTCAGGCTATAGAGCACGTCGCTGAAGTACTGCCGCAGATCATCTTCAACGAATGAGCCCGACTCCAGTTTAAGCGTACTGAGGTCGCAGATTGCTTGTAACTCTGCTGGTAGATGAAGCTCCATAAAGTCACGGGCAATGTCCGGTTGTGTCAGAAACTGCCTGAATGTCGCATCGTGGGGTGTCGGAGTCGTATTTTTCTTTTTCATCGGTTCACGCTCTGAAAAATGACCGGGATATAGTATCACAGGCTAAAAATGCTCACATTGGTGCGGAAGACTATTGTCATTTCTTCACTACGTTGTGCAAGTGTAAGCTTTGCTCATGCCTTTCTTTTCTCTGGCTCCCATTAGCTTTCCAGCTATGTATGCCTCTGACGACATTTAAGTGGTCATACATTTTAGTAGTACCAAATATATGGTCACAGTAATGTGGTGAGAATGGGGGGCTGGTTAGGTACTGTTGAGGTATACCCTAATGTGGCGGTCTGGCGCGCCCTGCCCTTCTCCTGTTCAGAAACGAGTTATGAACAGACTCACTGTTTCGGAAACAGGTCAACAAAAATAAATACGATCACCAGAAATATTTTGTGGACAATTTTTCCGATAGTGCCGGAATGTCCAAAGCGGAAAGCATTCTTGTGCGTTGCTGAACGGCCGAGACGAATGGGAGAAAGCGGTAACCCAAATGCTGGACAGAATGACCTGTATGTCCAAGAGCATGGGGATTTATACTAGCGACCATAATCACCACAGGAAGAACGGGGTAGCAAATGGCGACTGAGTGGGTAAATGTAGCTGATAACGCCGTTAAAATTGGGCTTGGATCGGCGCTAACAATATTAGGTGGGTATCTGACGCTCAAATTATCACAGCGGCACGAGTTAAGGAAAGAAGCCTTAATACAGCGACGTAAAGATTTCGACGTTAAAACTGAGCGCTACATAGATTTTTTATCCAGTTCACGAATGATGATGCAGAAATATAGGCTCACTGATTTCAGGCCAGATGGAGATGATTACATAGAGCTTACAAGGCGCCACGAAACGTTATCCCTTACGTGCACGACTAATACTATGAGAGAGCTAGCTTTTGATGCTTACTATGCTGTTTCTCTTGCATGCTCGATGGGCACTGCTGAACGTGAAGAAAAAGCCCCAGTCCGGAAAAAGGCTAAAGAAGCCTTAGATCAGTTCCAGGGATTTGCCAGCGAAGAACTACGTTGTGAGAAAGCTGCAATTGAGGTAATGAACAAAAAGCGGTCATTCTGGTTCTTTGGACGGCGGCAACAGCTAAAACTGGACTGAATGACTGTTGTATCCACGGTGCGAGGAATTAAATGAGGGGTAACAAAAAGGCCGCTGGCACGGCCTTAGTTTTTTTTAATAAAAAGAAAATAGGCAACAATGCCTACACCTATACAGATAGGTGCATAAAACAGAAAATCATTATTGAGCATGATTCACCTGTAGTAACAAGGGATAGATATTGTTTCATGTGCCAGTTTTGTTCATGATACTGACAATGCTGCTGATACAGAGCAAAATCACGGCTGTGCAGCCTGTAACTCCAAACGAGGACAGCACGGTATACATTACCTGTTTCATACCTGCACCGTCGCCCGGCTGGTAACAGTACCAGTATGCCATTCCGGCCATCACTGATATTGCTACGCAGGCGATCAGCCAGGCTGACTTAAGTTTTTCTCTCACTCGGCTTTCCCCAAACTGTGCCTAACATTATCTTAACAAGATAACAAGATAACAAGATAACAAGATAACAAGATAACAAGATAACAAGATAACAAGATAACAAGATAACAAGATAACAAGTTATTATCTTTGCCTTGCTTCTGCTATCAATCGTGATACCTCTGTTTTTGATAGGTTTTTTAGCGCTTCAACCGCAGCCCTGACAACATCAGAACGATTCACTCTGCCTTTACCTGAAACCATCTCTGCCGTTATAAGCTCATCAATGTCTTTTAGGTTTTCTTCAAAAAAGGAAATACTCACTGGTTTTGCTTTGCTCACAACTAATGATTTATCTGATGACTTTTTGGCATTATCAAGACCAGCCGTGCCACCGTTAATAAATGCTGCCTCGTCACGAGGTTGAGTGTTGGCTCTATTTCTCACAGAATAACCTCTTTAACTAACGCTTCGATTTCTTGCTGTGCTTTATCATTTTGCGTTTCAAAAATTGTCATTGATTCGGCCCAGGCATCTCGATGTGCTTTACGATCACATACTCGGGAGTTCGCCAGACGCATTTCAGGATAATCCTTAAGTACTTCAGCTGCCTGATTGGCTTCATTAACAAACATGTTTGTGGGAGTCATGTTTAAAACGAGATATCCCCGAACATTCTCATTAAAATCTTTTGCTGCTGTAAAAACGGAGCATGTATGAGGCACAACATCCAGGTCCATCTGAGAAGGACGTAAAGGAGAAATGAATACGTCTGCGGCCATCAATCCACTACGCATTTCCGCACTATCACGGCCAGCACAGTCTGCAATGACAAAATCATAGGATTTTTCGTGTTCCTTTAACATTGCTTTGATGTTGCCTGTTGCGCCTGTAACCGGAATATGGGGGAGATCTTCAGGCCGGTTGTTGTACCAGGTTAATACAGATTTCTGGTCATCTGCGTCGACAATTATCACGCGATTACCTAATGACATCAGATATGCGGCTATTGATACCGCAAGTGTACTTTTACCAACTCCACCTTTTTGACTACCCAATACAATTATCATTATAGCCTCATATTAAGTTGTTAAGTTAACAACTTAATATTGACATCCGAACACGGGGTATGCAATTATTTTATTAAGTTAATAATTTAATAAGTTGTTAAATATCTGATTTATAATTACATTAAGATAACAAGATAACAAGATAACAAGATAACAAGACTGTAGGGTGGATTGGATATTCATAACCGGGCTACTGGCAAATCTGTCCATCTGGTAGTGTACGAAGGGGAAAGCATTTCTCGTTTCATTTGCCATTCAGGAGCAATGCCTCGTCCAGCAAACCACACTTTTCCCAGTCCTGAATGGTTAATACCGTCCACGACTTTCATCAGATGATTGCTGTTGCTCCGGGGCTGGGTATCATCGAACAGATTTAGCTGCGAAACCCCTGTTGGTGAGAAATCGTTGAGCATGCAACCGGCTTTTGCATAACGGTGGCCATCCACCCAAATCCGGTCCAGTGCTCTGACGGCTGCGGCAATAATATCGCGGGTATCCTGCGTGGGAGTATGCAGTTTTTCACTGGCCAGATTTCCGTAGTACGGCTCGTTGACGGCAAAGGGTGAGGTTTTCACAAATACAGCTATGTGGCGACAGAACTGTCTCTCTCCGCGCAGTTTCTCAGCAGCCCGCTCAGCATGCTGACAGACGGCCTGCCGCATAGCCTCATAAGTTTTGACGCGTTCTCCGAAAGAACGGCTGCAGACTATCTGCTGTTTTGGCGGCGGAGCTTCTTCCAGCGAGATGCAGGGCTCTCCGTTCAGTTCCCGGACCGTTCTCTCCAGTACCACATTGAAGTTTTTCCGAATAAAAGTTGGATTCGTGCGGGCCAACTGCAGTGCCGTGGTTACCCCCATTGTGTTCAGCTTCTTTGAGATCCTGCGGCCAACACCCCAGATTTCCTCCACAGGCTGCAATGACAACAGTTTCTCCGTTCGCTTTGGATTGCCTGAAGTCAGAGCAAGCACGCCCCCAAACTGCCGCCATTCCTTAGACGCCCATTGTGCGCTTTTAGCCAGTGTTTTGGTCGGTCCCATGCCCACACCGATGGTCAGTCCTGTACCTGAACGAACGTGCTCACGCAGCTGCCGGCCGAAGTCCTCAAAATTAATGCAGCGGTCTATGCCGCGAATGTCCAGAAACATCTCGTCGATGCTGTACTGCTCCACGCGCGGCGCCAGCTCCTCGAGGTGAGACATAACCCTGACATAACCCTGTTCGACATAGACGCATAGAGCTCGTAATTGCTCGAGAAGGTGATGACCGGCTCCGGGAATTGTGCCGTCTTCAACTGGAACCAGGGGACGCCCATTTTAATTCCCAGCCGTTTCGCTTCGGCACTGCGCGCGATGACACAACCATCATTATTACTGAGCACCACAACAGGCCTGTTACGCAGGTCTGGACGAAACACTTTCTCACAGCTCGCGTAGAAGCTGTTGACGTCAGCCAGGGCGAACATTAGTTGCTACCCCGCGTCTTATGTATGAAGGCCATCACCACGCCGAATATCTGCAGTTCTTCCGGATAGAGGGTGGGGTAGGCGGGATTCATCGGCAGCAGGGCAATACGGGGCTTAAGCTGCAGGCGTTTAACGGTGAACTCGCCATCTGTTTCCGCGATGACAATATCCCCCTGCATGGGTTTTTCGGCTTTATCGACAACCATTAAATCGCCGGAGTGCAGGCCCATATCTTTCATCGAATCACCAATGGCCCGGACAAAGTAGGTCGCGCTGGGGCGGCGGATACAGTAGGCGTTCAGATCCAGTTCGTCTTCGGTATAGTCCGCGGCTGGTGACGGAAAACCTGCCGGACAGCGCTCTGTGAAAAGTGGTGCGGTGGACAATGCTGGCTCAGATGCGGGAGTGACAAAAAGGATCATGGCATACCGCTTAAAATACCTGTTTTTATATACAGTATTATTTAAGATATTTCCCGTCCTGCAAGGAGAATTTTACCGGCTCCTGCCAGGTCATTGTTCTGGCGAATAAAACAGGCACAGGGTTATCCACAGAAACAGTGCATAACCCTGTGAGTGGATACCGGGTATCTCATCGTCTGCTAAGCCAGCGACTCTATAAGTTCCCGGCCCTGGTTCCGGGGATTGCCAACAGCCCGGCTGACGGGGTGCCATGTGAAATCTTCGGCGGAAAGACTGCCCTCACGGGAAATGTCTTCTGCCTCTTTACCGGTTGTGTTTTCGCTGAGCCATTTACGTGCAGCAGCCGGTGAGTACACGAGCGGTCGCCGATCGTGAATGTCCAACAGTCCCTCATCCGCAGCTGCTGTGACGATCAGGAATCCTTCCTGGTCATTGCTGTTCTCAAAAGGTGGTTTCCCTATGGCTGCGAGCAGGAGTGGATTTCTGTCCTTACGGTAAATGAAAAACGGCTGTTTCACGCCGTTTTGCTGTTTCCATTCGAACCAGCCGTCGGCAAAAACAATGGCCCGTCCGTGCTCCCAGAGTGGCCTGAACATCCGGCTGCCGGCCGCAGTTTCACTTCTGGCGTTGATGAGGGCGGGCTTGTTCCACCACTCCGGGGCATAACCCCAGTGAACAGGATCAAGATGCAGCTGCGAGCGGCGTTCACTCAGCAGCAATACCCGGGTACCGGGCGCAACGTTGTAGCGGCCGACGGGCTCCGGATCATACGGAATATCCCTTTCTGCTTCTTCTCCGAGAAAGGCCAGATACTCCTCGCGGGAATGGTACTGCGTAAACCGACCGCACATTGTGTTTCTCCGCTGTGGATCTCTAATCAGGGTTCACCTCAGTTCTGAACATAGGCTGTATTTCAGGTTCCTGCCATCGTGTGGCCGCCGTGCCGCTACTGTAGCCGGGCCGCTTCGAATGCAAGGGTTCGCTCTGCCGGTGTCCTCACCCGGTCGCAGTTAATTTCAAAGGCATTACCCGCTGTCTTCCCGTCGTTTTCCGTCTCAATTTTCGCCGTCAAACCGTCCAGCCAGCGTCTGCTTTTTCACTGCGCTGCGGCTTGCGGCACCGCCCCTGCATTCTCCACTTTTCGCCCGGCTGTCGTATCGGCACGGCGTAACTGGCGCCGCATTTGAGAAAGGAGAACTACCATGTCCCGATTTATCCAGGGTAATTGCGTCCATATCATGTCCGGATTTCCGGATAATGCTGTCGATTTCATTCTGACCGACCCGCCATATCTCGTCGGTTTTCGTGACCGTCAGGGGCGAACCATAGCCGGCGATAAAACCGATGAATGGCTGCAACCCGCCTGCCATGAGATGTATCGCGTGCTGAAAAAAGACACGCTGATGGTGAGCTTCTACGGCTGGAACCGCGTCGATCGCTTTATGGCTGCGTGGAAACAGGCCGGCTTCAGCGTTGTTGGTCATCTGGTATTCCCTAAAACCTACACATCGAAGGCTGCATATGTTGGCTATCGCCACGAATGCGCCTACATCCTTGCAAAAGGCCGCCCGCCCCTGCCGCAAAACCCGCTGCCGGACGTGCTGGGCTGGAAATACAGCGGCAACCGGCACCACCCGACAGAAAAACCCGTAACCAGCCTGCAACCGCTGATTGAGTCCTTCACACATCCCGGCGCGATTGTGCTCGACCCTTTTGCCGGCAGTGGTTCTACCTGCGTGGCCGCGCTCCAGGCTGGCCGTCGCTACATCGGTATTGAACTGCTGGAGCAGTATCACCGGGCCGGACAGCAACGTCTGGCCGCCGTCCGGCGCGCCATGCAGTATCCGGCCGCTAACGACGAGTTCCCGGAGGCCGCGTAATGAACTATGCAGGACACGAAAAACTCCGCGCAGAAGTGGCGGAAGTCGCCAACAACATGTGTGACCTGCGGGCGATGCTGAACGGGATGGAGCACCGCTATCGCTTTGACTCCGATGTGCTGGCCGAACGCCTGACCCGTCAGACCCTTTTTCGCATCAACGCCCTGTTTATGGCGGCATACAACGAAATTCTTGAGCTGGATGCCTGCTTTAAGGACTAAGGAGAAAAACATGTACGGAACCTGTGAAACCCTCTGCCGGTTGTTAGGTGAGCTGTATCCCGCAGAAACCCCGCTGAACCTGATTATCTGGTCCCCGGCGGATATCGAAGCGCTGGCCGACGGAATGGAATATGCCGTTTCGGAGCAGGACACAAGGGCGGTACTGGCGCGTATGGACGCCATTCCGGAGGAACAACGGCTTGAGTCGGGCGTGTCTGCCGGTGCGGTGATGGATCTGATTGAACAGGTAAAAGAGGCCGCGTCGGGAGTGGTGGTGCCGGTGGAACTGCTTGAAACCCTGCTGATCACTGCCGAACAGGCGTTATGGCACAGGGAATGGACCGCCCGGGATGAGAACCATCCGGTGCCGGAAAGCATTACCCGTCGCCTGGCTGATGCGGCGAAAGTTCGCGCCTTACTGAAAAAATGAAATCTGCACGCCGCCCGGGCGGCGTGTACTGACCCCGTTCAGAGGAACCCATTATGCAGGAAACCACCACGTTAAACGCCCTAGTGATGCGCCGTGCGCGCGATTTGATTGCTGATTATGGATGGCCTGACCATACCGATGTTGATCAGCGTGATCCGGTCAATAAACCGGGCTGGATAAGCATTTATGTCCGTCTGGATGCGGCAAATATTGTTCATCTGCTGCCTTTGCTTTGTACCGGTGACGTACCCGCAGAGCTGCAAAGTGCCATGACAAAAATAGCCGGGACGCCAGCGCAGATTATTTTATCCGGCAGCCGCTATGCCGACGAGCCGCAGCTTCCGGAGGACGGAACACAGATAGCGCCCCCCTGGGCCGGGGAATGGCTCACGGAGCCGGAGATTCAGGCTGTAACGGATTGCCTGTCCCGCGCCGTGCGGGATGTCTCCCGGCAGGTATGGGAGGATGCGCGCCGGATAAAGGCGGCGCTGACCACGCGCGGGGAAACGCTGTTTTATCGCCAGACCCGAAATTTCCGTCTGGTTGTGAAGGAAAATGATATGCCCTGCTGGCTGGACGATGATGACAATTTGCCGGTGGTGCTCGATGCCATCCTGAACAAAGGGGCTCGCTACAGCAGCGTCGAGTTCTTTGTTATCAGCGACAAAGTTGCTCAAATCCTGGCATGTGGCCAGATGTGCGATGTGCTGCGTATTCCGGGCGAGCCTCCGCGCCGGTGGATGGATTTAACCCTGTTACATGAGGTCATGGCAGAAGCGCGTGCAGAAATCAGTCTTGTCCGCAATGCCCTGTCAGCAATCCGGCCAGTGTAGCGAACAGCAGGGGGCGGCGGCCCCCTGAATCTACAACGAAGGATAAGGATGTCGCCGGCTCCGCTTTTACGGCTCTTCCTCCACGTTGTTCCGGCTTCGCGGTGAGTAACGTCCCGTGCGGCCTGCGGCAAACGCCGTGCCTCTACTATAGCCGGGCCGCGGCTGATGCAAGGGAAGCGTAAACGCCGTCACCTTCACCCGGTCGCAGTTTATTTAAAAGGCATTATCCGCCGTCTTCCCGTCGTTTTCCGGCTCATTTTTCGCCGTCAAACCGTCCAGCCTGCTCCTGCTTTTTTACTGCGCTGCGGCTTCGGTGACGCCCTTGCATCCTCCGCTTTTCGCCCGGCTGTCGTGTCGGCACGGCGTAAGCCGGAACTCAGACGACATCGACTATGGAGAATTTTTTATGAGCACTACGACCACCACACCCGCTGTTTACGTGGGTACGTATCACAAATACAACTGCGGCAGCATTTTCGGCAAATGGTTTGATCTGACGGAGTTTGACGGCAGGGAGGATTTTTACGAGGCCTGTCAGGCACTGCATGCCGATGAATGGGATGCCGAGTTTATGTTCCAGGACCAGGAAGGTATCCCGTCACAGTTCGTCTCTGAAAGCTCCATTGACTGGGATTTTATCGCCGCTTACAAACGCGCCGAAGAAGAGGGCAGGGAAGCCGCTTTTATCGCCTGGGCGGAGTATACCGGCGAGTGTGACTATGACGCGTTTGATGATGCGTACCGCGGCGAGGCGGAAAGCGAGGAGGACTATGCGCGGGAGATGGTTGAGGACAACGGCCTGTTAAATGAGGTGCCGGAGCCGCTGCGCAGCTATTTCGATTTTGAAGCCTGGGCGCGTGACCTGTTCAGCAGCGGCTATGTGTTCCATGACGGTTATGTCTTCAGCAACTGATTTATGTCCGGCGGGGAAACCCGCCGGACAGGGAGAAAACGTATGAAACTTGCACCACAAAGCCGTGAGATCCTGCGACAGTACAAAGCCCTGATTAATGCCCGCCGACGTGATGCCGGTCAGCGGGAACTGACCACCGCGCAGGTGATGGATGAAATTTGTTACTACATGACGTGTCAGTGTACCGTGTACATCGGCGGTCATTTCATCTTACAGGGCGGTAAAGGGCAGTAAGTATGATTGCAGGCGTCCGGCCCGGAGGGCGCCTGTCAGCCCGCGCGAAAACCCGGGCAGGCTGCGCCTGCCGGAGAGAAACTTCGCCGCGCCTCCGGCGCCGCGCACTCTCCTCTCCGTTGTCCGTCGCTGTTGCCCGGGAATGGGCGTATTATCCGGGATATCTTTCTGTAAAGCAGACCGGTGATGCATATGTCGAAGTGGAATATCGCCTCTTTCTCAAAAGAAGAGCAGGATAAGGTCTCAGTCGATAAAGTCGCCGCCGCTGTTGCCTGGCAGGAACGGATGAACAAGCCTGTGGTGCCAGAGCTGGCTGAACGGGAACAGCCTGAACATCTTCGCCAGTATTTCCGGCAAAGGCTGGAAGTTCATCGGCAGAACAGTCAGCAGCTGCCGCGCGCAAATGCGCCCGAATATAATAAACCCGGTGATGAGCAGCAGAAGTGATTCTTATAGTCAGTGTGTCCAGGGAGGAAATTCTGTGCGTATGTCTCTGATGTTTGCAGCCGTTACTCTTTTAACCGGTATTAACCTGTTGTTTATTCCGTTTCAGCCTGTACCGGCTCTGTGGGGGGGGAATCCTGGCCGTTGCTTTTATACTGATTAATGTCGTGGCGGATAAACTGCGTCTCTGGAGTGGCGTTACATAGATTATCGTTGCCGGCATCATCATAACGTTGATGCTGAAGGGGAAGGAGCCGGGGGAAGAATTAAGAGTGCTGATCACCGTTTTTGCTTTCCTGGCTTCAGCCTGGTACAGCGTTGTGCAGTACAGAAAAGAAAAGCATTTTCGCTCCTGATGTTCCCGGCTGGCATCACGCCGGATAATTGTCAGCCATCTTGTGACTGATCCCCGCCCTGTTGGCGAGGTTTCCCACTAAGCCGCATGTAATCCATTCTTATCCTCCCGTTCTCTGTTTTCTGCCCGTTCCCGTTTTTACTGCGGGCGTCCGGGCGGGCTGTCGTGAACGGAGCCGGTAAACCGTCTCCGCCCTGCGGGCTTCCATCCCATGACGCAACACCAGGGCTTGCAGCCTCCGTTCCGGAGGCGCCGCCTCTGTCGCGCCGTCACCTGCGCTCCCTGCACCCCGGCGAAAATCAACGGCCGCCGGGCTGTAAGGGGCAACGCCGTTTCGCGCCCGCGCTTTCCGTCGTTGCGGCGGGTTCCTGCTCATTCCTTGCCTGGTTTTTTCACCATTTTGAGTCCTTTCGCCGGGGCTGAGACAAGCACAGTCGCTGTCAGCTGTCCAGGGTAAATGGCACGCGGTAAACCGCGCCCTGGACATCCGCCATCGCCCGCGCTGGTTTACGCCCTTGCGGCGAACGGCTCTCAAACGGGTGAAGGTAACAACCAGCGGGCGCGTTCAGCAGGTCCCCGCAAAACGTCAAAACCGCGGCCCCGGCAACTCAACGGGTGATGGTTTTTAAAAGCAAAACAAACGGAAGGAGATTCATCATGACAGTACGCGGCATCAACAAAGTCATCATCGTGGGTAATCTGGGACAGGACCCGGAAGTCCGTTATATGCCGAATGGCGGTGCGGTAGCCAGTCTCAGCCTCGCTACCTCTGAGTCCTGGCGCGATAAGCAGACCGGGGAGATGCGTGAAAACACCGAATGGCATCGCGTGGTGCTGTTCGGCAAGCTCGCGGAAATCGCCAGTGAGTATCTGCGCAAGGGCGCTCAGGTGTACATCGAAGGCCAGTTACGTACCCGAAACTGGCAGGACGACAGTGGCGTAACGCGCTATGTCACTGAAATCGTCGTCGGACAGAACGGCACCATGCAGATGCTGGGCGGTCGTCGTGACGGCGGTCAGCCACAGAACACGGCTCCGCAGCAACCCGCACAATCGCAGAGTCCTGCCGCTCCGGCACAACCTGCTGGCTCCCCTGAAAAATCCACGAAAGCGAAGGGTGGCAGAAAACCCCGTCAGAGTTCCGCGCCGTCTCAGCAGGCACCGCAGCCGTTACCGGACGATTATCCGCCGATGGATGATGATGCCCCGTTTTGACCAGCATGATGAAAACGCCCCGCAACCTGCGGGGCAGGAAAAGGAGAAACACATGACCAGCAACGTTATACCGCCCCTTCAGTCACTGCCTGACGGCACATTCACCCGCGAACAGGCTGAAGCGGTCGCAGCGCAGTATCAGAATGTCAGGATTGAAGACGATCAGGGAACGCACTTTCGCCTGGTGGTTCGGAAGAACGGCGAAATGGTGTGGCGGGTATGGAATTTTGAGCCGGGTGGTGAGTACCTGATGAACCGTTACATCCGGGACTACGGCATCCGTAAACAGCAGTAAAAAGGTGCCCTGCCGGAGCAGCAACTCCGCAGGGCCGGACAGTCATCAATATCCAGTGAGGTATCAACTATGTCAGTAACCGAGTCTAAAGCAAAAACCCCTGCGAAAACCAGCAAAAAAGCAGTCAAACCTGCCGAAGCCGCAGCCCTTAAGGCGGCGCTTGAGGCCGCTCAGATTGAAATGGTGCCGCTGTCGGCGCTCGTCAAATCCCCGCTGAACGTCCGTACCATCCCGTATCCGGTGGAGAGCGTACGCGACCTGGCTGACACCATTCTTGCTATCGGCCTGATCCAGAATCTTGTGGTCCACTCGCTGCCGGGTGGCCTGTCAGGCGTGGCGGCAGGTGGTCGTCGTCTCGCAGCCCTGCAACTGCTGCTGAGTGAAAAGCGCATCGATGCCGGGTATATGGTCATCGTCAAGCGCGTCAGTGACGAACTCGCGGTGGTGGCCTCGATGGTGGAGAACAACCAGCGAGTGGCAATGCATCCGGCAGAGCAGATCAGCGGGTTCCGCACGTTGTCTGAGCAGGGGAAGACTCCGGCGCAGATTGGTGACCAGCTGGGGTATAGCTCGCGTCACGTCCAGCGGATGCTGAAACTGGCTAACCTTGCCCCGGAACTTATCGCCCTGCTGGCAGAGAACAAGCTCGACGTGGAGCAGTGTCAGGCGCTGAGTCTGAAGAACGATCCTGTGCGTCAGGTAGATATTTACCAGCGCGTGAAGGCGCAGCACAGCTATGCGCCCGCGCACATGCTTAAACGCGCTGTCACTGATACCGAAATCAGCGTGAACCACTCCCGCTTCGTGTTTATCGGGCGTGAGATGTATGAGTCTGCAGGTGGCGTGGTACGTGAGGATTTGTTTAGCGCCCAGGAGGGTGACGGTACGGCAGACGGTGTGCTGGTCGAGCGACTGGTGCAGGAGAAGCTGGAGTCCGCCGCACTGGCAATCGAACTGCAGGAAGGGTGGTCATGGTCACTGGCCCGGGAGGGCGCGGTCAGAAACTACGGTGACGACCGCGAACATTATCTGCTGTTACCAGAGCCGGAAGCACAGTACACCACTGACGAGCAGCAGCGTCTTGATGAACTGTACGCCACTCAGGAGGCCACGGAAACGTTTGAAGATGAAGCCGCGATTCAGGTGCTGATTGACGAAATTGAAAATGCGGCATCGATCCGGGCGTGGACACCGGAGCAGAAAGCAACCTGTGGCGTGGTGGTCAGCCTGTATGACGGTGAGCTTTGTGTCCAGCGAGGGGTGCAGAAGAAGCCTCAGAACGAGGCGAAAGAAGGGCAGGGAGAGAATGGCAGTAGCGGCTCCCTCCACGTGGTCAGCAGCAAGCCGGATGTGACGGAGGGGATCAGCGCCCCTCTGCTCAAAAAGATGTCTTCAGAAAGAACGCTGGCAGTACAGGCCGCCCTGGTACTACAGCAGCCCGAAAAAGCGGTGGCCCTGATGGTATGGCGGCTGTGCAGTTGTGTTTTCGATTACTGCAATACCACCCGTCATCCGTTCGTGATGCGTCTTGAGGTGCATCACAGTGGGCTGACCAGCGAAGCGCCGACCGGAAAGAGTGGTCAGGCATGGCTGAGTCTGATGCAGGAGAAAACCCGTCTGGAGGCGCTGTTGCCGGAGGGCTGGAAGAAGGATTTCACCACTTTCTTTACGCTCGACGGACAGACTTTGATGAGTCTGATGGTGTTCTGCACGGCCTGTTCGGTGGACGGGGTGCAGACCCGGACAATGGGGCATACCACACAGAGCGACCTCGATGGCGTGGAAACGGCACTCGGGTTCCACCTTCGCGACTGGTGGCAGCCAACGGCAGAAAACTTCCTCGGTCTGCTCAGTAAGAACCAGATTGTGGAGGCGCTGAAAGATGCCGGACTGTCAGGCGCTGCGTCAGATGCCGGGAACATGAAGAAGGGTGATGCCGCCAGCCATGCTGAACAATGGCTCTCCGGTACGCGCTGGGTTCCTGCCTGGATGCGGTCACCTGATGCGCAACCTGACGTCGCTGAGGGTGAGGCGACAGACTCTGATGACCATACGGCACACGCAGCCTGATAACGGAAACGCCGCCCTCCGGGGCGGCGATAAGGAGACCATTATGCGAAATATTATTACTCCCGACGTACTGAAAACCATGATCCCCCAGGAATTTGAAGACTGGCGCGAAGCGGGTGAAGATTTGCGCCGCGAACTGACCCATGCAGTCATGCGCGATCTGACCTGCCCGGCTGACTGGGACATGAATGGTGAATACCGGAGTGAATTCGGTGGCTTTTTTCCGGTACAGGTTCGCTTCACGCCGTCACACGGCAACTTCCATATCGCCGTATGCAGTCCCGGCGACATCACCCCCTCATGGATGGTGGTGTTCATTCCTGCCAGCGGTCGCCCGTTTTCTGTTATCAGCACCGTGCCTGCCTGGTCGCCGGAGGTTATTTCTCACACACTCAGCCTGACAGCGCGCCTCGATGCCGATGGCTACAGTCAGGCCAGCATTATCAGTGTTCTGGCGATGGAGGGCGCACAATGATCCCGGCGAATTTGTCACTGGTACCCCTGAGTCATGAGCGTCGTGCTGCAATGCAGGCCATCGCGGAGGTGGAAAAGAAATATGAGCGTGGCGTTCATATTGCTGAGTTTGCCTACGCCCATGCCTTCTTCCGCATCCTGAACGGCAGCAAACGTGTCACCGTAAAAGATATCGGCTGGTTCTCTCCGGGGCTGACAGCACAGAACCTGCGGGGGAAAAAGCAGGACTGGCTGGCAGCGATTGATCGGCTGATTGAAAGCCGTGGCGCATGTTGCTGGTTACCCCTGTCGGTGACGGACGGCTGGCGACTGTTCCCGGAAACGAAATTTCAGACGTCAGAGCGTCGTCGCAGGCAAAGTGAACTGAGCGCCGAAAAATACACCCGCCAGCGCCGGAAAGAGGCGTGCCAGCGCGAAACCGCGTATCAGGCGCTGGCGGGACAGGCGGAAATTGAGCTGGCTTTTCATACCCCGGAAACGGTCAGCAGCTGGAGTGCACGCTGGTCGGGTACTGAACTGCGCCAGTACGATCTTGAGGATATGTTCTGGCGCTGGAGCGAGCGTTTTCCGTCACTTGAGCCAATGGAGCGCTGGATGATGGCGAACCAGCCTTTCTGGAGTGTGATGGCCGAATCTGATGCCCTCGCAAAAGAAAGCCCGGAACCGGTCAGACAGCTGGAGCGATGGATGGTACCCAACAAGCTGACAGCGTGGAGCCAGGTATGAAGTGGCGTTACTCACTGCGCTGGAAGCGTCCCGGTCCCAGTCCCGGTGACCCTGAGCTGGCGTCAGAAGTGGTGGAGGCAGGGAAGCCCGCTCCTGAGTCCGTGATGTCACTGTGGGTGGCCGGAGCCGGTTATGCCGTCTGCGTCGATTTTCTGGATGAAAGGCAGATAAGACGCTGGAGTGATGAACGAAAAGCGGCTACCCGCAGGCGAAATCTGGAACGTCGCGTGAACCGGATTGCGCCGCTGTTTGCTGATGAACTCATCGGGCGGGAACTGGCGGCGCGACCGGACTATTATCGAGGGAAGTCTCATCGGTGAATTTTGATATTATCCCCTGGAAATCTTCAGGGCTGCAGGAGCCGGA
>Ga0308162_1000920_pt1 | contig 26743 bp, 32 predicted proteins | sample PhySR2_FD_201370 | JGI IMG/M metagenome (GOLD analysis project Ga0308162, IMG submission 201370) | Phyllosphere microbial communities from UC Gill Tract Community Farm, Albany, California, United States - DLSLS.R2 | ecosystem: Host-associated > Plants > Phyllosphere > Unclassified | place: USA... | reverse complement strand
GCGGCCAGGCGCTGGCGGCACAAATCATTACCGTCAGCCGCTTTGAGATCGGTAAAGAGAAGTGGCCGTTTAACCGTGAAGAGGTGATGCTGACCTGTGAGAAAGATGGTGCGATGTTTGCCATCAATCCGAGCACGCTGATGACATACCCCCTGAACGATATCGCCGACACACTGTTCAAAAACAAACAGGTGAAAGCGCAGCCGATCAGCGTGATCCAGGCCGAAGACAAAGCGCATCCGGGCCAGATGATGAGTCTGCAGCCGATTGTTGAGCGCACCCAGGCGCTGTGCGGTAAATAAACCTGTCGGGTGCAGCATCGCGCTGCGCCCAACCCCTCTTTTTTGCCGTTGCGATCACAAACTGATCCGGTTTATGGTCCTGCGCCTCCCGTTTGCTGGCAATTCCACCGCGCTGTTCTAATGTTAAATGGCAAGGCGACATCGCCTTCATAAATGCCAACTTTTAGCGCACGGCTCCTTGAGAGCCATTTCCCTGGACCGAATATAGGAATCGTATTCGGTCTTTTTTTGGTTGGCATTTAAAAACAACATCTTAGATTAAAATCAAAGAGTTAAATGCCACCCTGTTGCCTTCTGTTCTACTCTGCTGGACTCTGTGCCGCCACTTTGTCGCCATTTTTCTTCGCCATCAACGCCAGCGGATTGCAGTGAATTGCATCCTCAAGGTGGTCAGGCGAGAAGTGCGCATAACGCATCGTCACCCTGATATCGGAATGCCCGAGAATACGCTGCAGCACAATGATATTTCCACCGGCCATCATAAAGTGACTGGCAAAGCTATGGCGTAGTACATGGCTCATCTGGCCTTCGGGTAATTCAATACCGGCCAGGCGAATGACCCGATAAAACTGGCGATAGCACTCTGCAAAAAAACGGCCCTCTTTGTCTTTTAATTCGTTATACAGGGCGTTGTCTATGGGTACCGAGCGGTTCTTTTTGCCTTTGGTATTGATGAAGGTGATTTTGTTTGGAGACAATTGTGAGGCTTTAAGATTCGCGGCTTCACTCCACCGGCACCCGGTTGAAAGGCAGATTTTGATAATCAGCGTCAGATCAGGGTTATCGTGAACTTTGCAGGCGGCAAAAAGCGTTTGTATCTGGGTTTCTGTCAACCATGCCATTTCTTTTTCTGGCTGATCAAACTCCCGTATATTTTTAAGTGGGTTGGGGTAGCTGATTTCGCCAAGCCGTTCCAGCTCATTGAAAAGAGCGCGAAGGAATGCATGTTCACAGTTAATGGTACCCGGTGAGACCTTTAACGATTTATCACTGGTTTTGTATCCGTTCTGTATGAGGCCCTGTAAACGCCGATCCCGATAATGTGCCCAATCCTTCGAAGTGATAGAGGCAGCAACGGGGTTTCCCATGCCATTGCAAATAATATTGAGTTTGCCGAGTCGGCCTTTTCTGTCACTTAGCGAGCAACCGTGCAGTTTGTACCATAGCTCGATAAGTTCGCTAAGCTTGCGGTTATCCTCTTTCTCAGCCAGCCAGGGTTTAGCCTTCATTTCGTCCTGAGTGTATTGCTCAAAGGCAATGGCTTCGGCACGGGTCCTGAACTGTCGTCTCACTCGTTTACCATCCCTTCCATTGAGATAGCACTCGCAGAGCCACTTACCTGTATTTAATTTCCTTATTGCCATGCAGTCCCCCTTGATAAAAGGGGATTAAGCTACTGTATATAAAACCAGTATTCAATGTTTGATTATGGATTTTCAAACATGAAAAAGCCCGCTGAGCGGGCTAAATTAATGCAGAAGGGAAGGTTGCTGTTGGCTGGTGTAGAGTGGCACCTTATTGATTTGCCCTGGCGAGACAATCATTCCAGTCACGGTCTCGTGCGTTTTGAATGTGCAGCTGCAATTAATATTCTGGCACTGGTGATAACGTTCTTTTGTTTCTTTTGAAACATAGCGGCTACTTTTTGCGTGGGCTGCTGTCTGGCATAAAGGGCAGTGCATCATTATCAGTATCCTCAAAAAGGGCAGGGGAGAGCCACTTAGTTTGAATATGCAAATCGTGTTTTGCAAATTACACCCGAATTAAGCAGTTTCCGTTTCACCCTCTGTTTCTGACTGATATTCAATAACTGAAAGCAGCACTTCAAACTCAAGCGTGGTTGTATACCCGCTGCCGCTCAGGCTATGCGTCACCTTACTGATAATCCACGGCTGCGCATCGATCACTGATTTAAAGCCGCTCACCCTGACCGGCGTCTCCGGGTACAGGTCGGCGCGGCCCATTGCGAGCGTGAGCGAAAACTCAGCGACGCCGCGCTGCAGCTTATCCCACTTTGCTTTAGCTGCCCGCATTGCTGCCGCTTTCGTCGCATATACGGTCGTCAGCGTAAAAATGTTGTCTTCAGTCCCTGCGAGATAATCGCCCTCTCTGGCCTCCGGTGTTTTGGTCGCAGTCGTCTTTTTCTTTTTAGCCGCGGGGTGCTCCAGCGCGCGCAGGTGCTTTACCTTCGGCTTACGCTTCACCTTAACTTTCTTTGGCTTCGGGTCTTTGGTATGCAGCCAGCTCGCAGAGACGCCCGTGTATGCGCCTCGGTCGGCAATGCTGAAGCTGTGCCGGTCGCCATCCTGCCGCATGATAGTCATCTGCGGAATCGGCTTGCCGCTGGCAGTGACGCCGTTACCGGGCTTAATAAACAGAAGCCGCCCGGCCTTTACTGCCGCAATAGCGCCGTAAAGTGTGGCTAGTCGCGTCAGGAATTTAGCGTCAGTCTCCTGCGTCTGGTCGATGTGGGCCACGGCAATTCCGGCGAAGCCATCGGCCAGCCTGGGCTTTAAGTTATTGCGCGCGGCTATCTGCGTGACGACTTCCCCCAGGGTTGTATCGTGATAGGACACCTCCCGGCGGGAATTGAGCGAGCCACGGAAATCAGCGCTGCGGGCGCGGATTGTCATGGTGTCCGGCGCGCCGTGGTGCTCAACCTCATCAACGGTGAAATTACCTTTACCGAACAGCGTCTGGCCTTTCCAGCCGAGAAACAGCGTAATCACTGCGCCGCGAACCGGCATTGCCAGCTGACCGTCGGCGTCGTCCAGCTCAATGTCCAGCTGGTCAGCTTCGAAGCCGCGATTATCGGTCAGCGTCATAGAGATAAGGCGATCCCGGATATTGGTTGTGACGTCTTTAGAGTTAACCTTCAGCATGAAATCCGGCGTCAGCTGCGCCCCGGCCTGCACCGGCAGGCTGCTTATCCCGATCATCCGAGCAGCCCCCCTGCGGTTGAAATCGGGCTACCGGCCGCCGACTTCACGCCGTCAATTGCTGACGTGAGCTGCCCTGGCAGATTGCTTGAGCCGCTGATGAGCCCGTCAGCCTGTTTCTTCAGATCTCCAAACATAGAGGTAAGCGACTCATCCACGCGCTTAAGGCTCAGGGTAAACATGATTTTGCTGGCCGTTCCGTTGGGGTAGAACTCGCTGAAGGTGTTAGAAATACTCTCGATCACGTACATGCCGTAAATCATGCCGCTGCCGCCAATCAGCGGCCATGCCATCCCCTCGTCGGCCATCAGGCGGACGGTCATCAGCGACACCGAGCCGCCTGTGATTTCCGGGCGCAGCTCACCGGAAAGCGTAATTTTTTCATCGCCCGGACCGATAAACTGCGCCGACGGACGCTGCCCGAACCGGCTGTTAGTGGGCCAGCGGTAGTCGATATTCTGCTGCATATCCCCGTAAGGCAGGGTCTGTCGCATAAACGGCATCATGCCGTAAATCATCATCATCGGTTAATCCTCCCAGCCCATTTTGCTGCGGTTCTGTGCCTGGCGGTTGCGCTGCTCTTTAGCCTGGTGCTGCGCCATCAGCGCCATTGCGTCATCTTTGGTCATACCCTCATGCATGTTGATTTCATACTGATAAGTATTCTGGCTGCGGTCGGTGAATCCGCCACCGGCTGACGGGGCTGAAACCGGGCGGTAAGGCGCGCCACCGTAGGCGATGTTGTATTGCAGCCCGCCGGTATCTGCGCCCGCGCCGCCGGTCGCTACCGGATCCGGGGACGGGACTTTGTCTTTCAGACCATCGGATTTCGTGTCGATAATGCCGAGCTTATCCAGCACCCAGTTGATGCCGCCCATAAGCTGATCGAGCGCGTGACTCGGGATTTTCAGCGCCTCGGCCAGCATGTTGCCGAACTTCTTACCCATGTCTCCGGCGGCGGCAAGTTCGGTCTGCGTGGATTTCACCGGCTCCAGCAGTTTGCCGAACCAGTCCCACAGCTCCTTGACCTTGCCACCTACCCACTCAAAAACCGGCTTCAGCGAACCGAAGGAATCACTGATCGGCCCCATCGCTGCGCTAAATCCTTCAGCCATGCCCGCGATAAAGGCGCTGATGGGTTCCCAGTATTTCCGCACCAGTAGCGCCCCGGCCACGATTACCGCCGCGACGGCCAGAACCGGCAGCGTGATAGCGCCGAGCGCGGCCGTAATGGCTCCGCCCGCAATGCTGAATGCCGTGCCGAGGAAGCCCGCCCCGGCAATCAGGGTATTCACGCCCGCAATCACCGGCCAGGCTACCAGCCCGATGGCGCCCAGCGCCCCGGCTAACATCAGCCCGCCAATTACCACTTTTGCGATACCGCCAGCCAGCTCCGGGTTAGCCTTAATCCAGCCATCCACCTTCAGAAGCAGCGCCGCCGTGTCCTGGGTAAGCGTGCGCAGGCTGCCGTCGTTCTGATCAAACAGGTCGGTGCCGATAGCCTCATAAGCAGACTGCAGCTCTTTCAGGTCGCCGCCGAGATTATCCTGCATGACCTGGACCAGTTCGGCGGTTTTGCCATCAGAGGCTTTAAACGTGGCGGTCAGCTGGTCGAGCTTGCCGGTTGAGGCGGCGGTCATCAGCACGGCGGCCGATGAGCTGGCCTCCTCGCCGAAAATGGTTTTCATGTACTCGGCGCGCTGGCCCGTTCCCAGCTTGTGACTATCAAAACTCGCCTGCATTTCTTTCAGGATGGTGAAGATCGGGCGGGTATTTCCTTTGCCGTCTGCCGTTTTAATACCCAGCTCTTTGATAGCCTTGAATGATTCGCCGGTCGGTGCCTGCAGCCTGCTCAGCACGGCGCGGCCTCCCGTACCGGCCATTGAGCCGGTGATTTTGGCATCGTGTAAAGCGCCGACCATCGCTGCCGCCTGCTCGATGCTGACGCCCGCATTTTTCGCTACCGGGGCGACGTAGGTCAGTGCATCGCTCAGCCCGTCAAAGTCAGCGGCCGTTTTATTCATGGTCATCGACAGCACGTCGCCGATGTGCGCCACCTTATCGTTTGAAAGCTGGAAGGCTGATTTCATCCCCATCAGCAGCCCGGCGTTTTCCTCCATTGTGCGTTTGTTTGCCAGCGCCATGTTGAGCGTAACCGGCGTAACTGCCTGAACGGCAGCGGCATCGCCGCCGCCTTTGGCGATAACGATTTGCGCACCTGCTGCATCATCGGCAGACGCGGCCGTTGTATCACCCAGCTGACGCGCCTGCGCACGCAGGGCTTTCATTTCCGGCGATTCTTTTCCCACGCCGAGCACGGCCTGCAGCTCGGAGTTCTTCTGTGCGAAATCAAACCCCGGCATCAGCAGCGACGTAGCAGCCATGCCGCCGACCGTGGCGGCACCGATACCGGCTGCGCCCATATTGCGCACCTTGCCTGACAGCTCCTGGCCTTTACGGTAGCGCTCGCTTGTCTGGTTCAGACGCTCCTGCTGTGCATTCAGCCGCTGCAACTCCATTTTCTGACGACTCAGGCTGACGGTTGCCTGCGCCGAGGCGGATTTCAGGCGCTGCTGCTCGCTGCTCAGGGCTTTGGTTGAAATCCCCGCCGCGTTAAGCGCCTCGCGCTGCTGCTGCACCGAAAGGCGCAGGCTGTTGGTTTTGGTCTGCAGCTCAGCCGCCGCCTGCCGGGCCTTTTCCAGTGCGCGGGCCTGCTGTGTCGTCGGGCGCTCCGTGTTTTTAAACTGCACGGCAAGCGCGGCCGCCTCCTGCTTAGCGTCTTTGAGGCTCTGCTGCGTGACGGCCAGCTGAGCGCTGGCCTTGCGGAAGCCGTCAATTTTCCCGGCCTGCGCATCCAGCTCCTTAATCGTCGTCTGCGTCTGGCGTATGTCAGACGACAGATTTTTAGCGGCAGTCTGCACAGCGTTGAAGGGGCGCGAGGCTTTGTCTACCGCATTCAGCAGCACCTGCACCTTGAGGTTATTGCTCATCCGGGGTTGCTCCGCTGCGGATAAAGGCTTTATGCCGCCAGTCCATCAGCTCGGCCAGCGGCATGTCGTACATCTCGGAGGGGTGCCAGTGAAATATCGTGGCAATGTCGGCCATCAGGTCGTTGACCGTCAGGCCGCTAGGCCAGTCTATTCGTCCGACTTCGACTGCAAAAAACCGATCACCCTGCCGCCCAGCGCAATCAGGTCAACCGGATCAAGCGCGTTACACTCGGCCTTTGTCAGTGCTGGCAGGGTAATGCGGGGCAGCACGGTCAGCAGTGCGTCAACATCCGACTGGCACAGATCGGCCAGGCGCACGCCGCGCAGGCTTCCGGCCGTCGGCTTAATCAGCTCCACACTTTTGATTTCGGTTTCGCCGCGCAGCAGCGGGGCTTCAAACTCAACAACGTTATCTTTCTTTTCCATGATTATTCTCTGTTCACTGTAGTCAGTTAAAGCCAGCGACGGGCGCTGGCGTCAGGGTTTATACCAGGCCGAGGTTTTTACGGCGCTGCTCAAGACGGTCAACGCCGTTAACCTTCTCCACCATGTTGATGGTGTCGATTTCGATCAGCTCTTTGCCGTTAAAGGTCAGCTTGTAATAGGTGTTTTTACTGGTGATTTTGGTTTCGGTGTCTTCACCCTGTTTGGCTTCGCCGAAGTCAAACGACTGATGCTTACCGCGCACCTCAATCTCTACCGCGATTTCCTCGCCGGTATCGTCGCGCTGGTAAGAGCCGGTAAAGCGCAGGGGGATGTCAGACGCGCCCCACTGCGTGAGTACCAGCTCATCGATGCCGCCGATGCTCCATTCAACATCGAGCGCGTCATCTTCCAGACCGTTATCAATAAAGGCCGCGCCGCTCATGCCGCCTGCGCGGAACGGGTCGAGCTTGCGCGCCAGCTTAGGCAGGGTCACGGCGGTGACGACGCCCTGATAGCTGTGAGCGTTGTTAAAAAGGTTCATGCCCTTCAGTTTGCGTGGCAGTGCCATTTACCCGGCTCCTTAGCTGTTTACGGACGCGGCGAAGTTCGCCAGATATTTGTCGGAAATGCGCTGGCGCAGGGTTAAATCTTCCAGCGGCGGAACCGGCGTATAGTCGTAATCGATAAAGAGCTTGCCCGCCTTCAGGGTGTCTTTATCGTTGGCGCTTTCGTCATACCAGGCGGATGCACCCAGCAGATAACCGGCGTTAACCAGCTCGCGGAACTTCGCATTGATGCCCGCGATAATCTCGCGCACCAGAACCGGCGTCAGCGGCTTATCAACCGCCCACATGTGCGCCTCGGCCATCGTGTCGGCCAGCACCTGCGCGGTGCGGGTGTAGTTCTCAAACTGAAACAGCGGGTCATCGCTGCAGGTGCGGTTGCCCCAGAAGCGGAAACCGTCTTTACGGATCAGCGTGGTGACGTCGGCCTCGTTGAGCAGGTCGGCGTCAGTGCCGGTCTGCTGCAGATCCCAGAACACCGATGCGGAAATACCGGTCACGCCGTTTACGCCGACGTTAGACAGGGTTTTATGCCAGCCTGTGTCATTGTCGATTCTGGCGCGCAGGCCCAGCGCACGGGCAGTTGCATAGGCCGTGTCGGATTTACTGGTCGCGGTGTTCCACGCAAGAAAATCAGGCCAGATAACCATCAGCTCACGCTGGCTGAAGTTCTGGCGATACAGGCGGGCTTCGGAAATGGTTTTACATTCCCACGCTGAGACGTAGGCAAAGGCGCGCAGCTGCTGCGCGATGCTGGCAAGCGCGGTTGCCACTGCCAGTGAGTCCAGCCCCGGCACGCCGAGAATGCGCGGCTTAACATCGAGCTGTGTCTGCGCGGCGAGCAGCGCTTTCATGCCGGTATACTGGCCGTTTTCATCCGTGCCGCCGATGATATTGGACGTGGTTTCGGCTTCGTCGGCACCTTCAGCCACGCGCACGACGACGGTCACGGGTTTTGACTGGTCTGCAATAGCCTGCAGCGCGGCGGCAAGCGTACCTTTTTTACCCGCCTTACCGACAGCGCCCTGCACGTTGGTGATAAGTACCGGCGTATTCAGCGGGAAGGTTGCCGCATCCGCATCCTGCGCGGTGCAGACCATGCCGACGATTGCGGTTGATACGGTTGTAATGGTGCGCGTGCCGTCGTTGAGTTCGACGACGCGGACACCATGATGATAATCAGACATCTGATGCACTCCGTTTTGAGGGTGTGCTCAGGGTGTCAGGTCAGGTTTTGCAGTGCATCTGATGGGGGTTTGCTGGTCAGTCAGCAGACAGAATTAATAATCTGGCGCTGCCTGTCGGCCGGTATGTACCGGTAAAGGGTTTTTACTGATACCTCCAGCACAAGCGCAATCTGCTGCAGCGTTGCGCCGTTCGCCAGCATTCTTTCAGCGCGGCCGATAACGTCCGGCGTCATTACGCGACGTCTGCCGCCGATGCGCCCTTTATCCCGCGCAGCGGCCAGCCCGGCGCGCGTGCGCTCTATTATCAGCTCGCGTTCCATCTCAGCCAGCGCACCCATGACGTGAAAGAAAAACCGGCCCATCGGCGTGCTGGTATCAATGCTGTCGGTCAGGCTACGGAAGTTAACGCCACGTTCGCGCAGATCCTCCGTCAGCATGACCAGGTGACGCATACTTTTGCCGAATCGGTCGAACTTCTACACGAGTAGGTAGGCGCACTTTTAACTTATCAAATGGACATTTTAACGGTAATCCAGAATTCACAAACAACAATAAAGAATTCAACATCAAAAGATATGAATCTAAGCGCACCCTGCAAAAATATTATTATCTTGATTGAACAGATCCTTTTCTGGCTTGGTACAAAGAGATATGTTTTAACTATCACGCAAATGAGGAAAATATTGTTTTAATTCAATTATTTATGCTGATGAGCAATGCTTTCTCTCAAGGTTGCCTTAGAGGAAAAATTAATTGATTTTATTAAAAAATTTGATATATTTTTGCAAAGTAAGTGCTCATTTTGAAACAATTTTTTTAAAAAACATTTATCCAGTCGATGCTTACAAAGGGATGAGAATGACTAACGCTTCCAAAATGCTCTCAAAGAAATTGATTTTAATAGCAATTTTTTTGTCAACCCCCTTTATCCTGATTTATTTTCTTGGTGACAGCAATATTGCCCTGGCTTTCGCAATAACATCACTATTACTTACGGTTTTGCCTGCATTCAACTTTATGAAAGAAATAGCTGAACCAATGCAAATATCGCAAGTATCGATAGACTATTACAATGTGATTTCTATTGCTGTCGCGTTTGTAACTGTATTATCTACTGTAAAGTATTCCACTACTGAAAATAGTTTGGAATCGTTGAGTTATGGCGTTATAGCTATAATTTTCATCCTCTCGATATTTGCCGAAATGTTCTACATAACCATTATCAAACCAAATCTGAAAAATATAAAAAAATAACTAACCATCTCAATAATACCTACAACGGCTTTGAATTATTTAGAGGAAAAAAATGGGTACGGACAAACTAAAAAAAATCGAATCTTTAAGCCATGAAGTAAATGATTTCCAGCCAGTTTTATTTGAATTATTTAAAAAACTACCTGGTGTTACATCAGTTGAATGTAAACAAGGTCCCAGTGAAAAGGGCGCCGATTTTGTTTTAGTAAAAGTTGACCCCACTCTTGGTGAGGAAACTTATGTGGGAGTAATATGCAAGGTTGGAAAGATAACTCAGAATCATACCGAAGTTGAAAGACAAATCGATGAGTGCATCATTTACCCTCGATTAATATCTTCAGGCAAAAAAAATATCAATCTTAACGAAATTTGGGTGGTTAATAACTCAACAATATCAACAAATGCTGAAGAAAAAATTCATATAAAAAACAAAAGCACCAACATTAAATTTTTAAATGGGCAGAAAGTTTGCGAGCTTATTGATAAGTTTTATCAAGAGTTTTGGGATTATAGCTCCATAAAATATGGAAGGTATTTCACGGAGTTAGAACTGCATTTTGCGACAGGTAAAGAAAATACATTTTTTGGTGCACTTGAATCGAATAGTGTAATAGAAAGGCAAGTGATTAATGAGTCAAAGCGTAAAAACAAAACAACTCATGAAAAATTATCCACAGCAATAAACAAGGAGAAGTTTATTTTCTTAGAGGGCCACGTTGGTTCTGGGAAAAGCACTTTAATCAAGCAACTGGTCAAAAGGCAGAAGACAATTATTGAAGATGACGAAGACGCTGGCTGGGTTCCTGTCTTTTTTCATTATTCTGAAGTTGTGCACGATGCGGAAAACCTTAAATCTATAATTGAAGCAAAGCTTGATCACTTTAAAATACCTAAGAATAGGAATACGCTTGTTATCATTGATGGCGTTGATGAAGTTAGGGAAAATTATAGTGATAGAATTACAACTTTAAAAAAAATAACCGCGCTTGTTAATATTGAAGATAACTATAAGTTATTAGTGACTGCGCGAACAATGGACTCACTGCAAGACTATGAAGCTATAGATAGTATATTTACTCGTTATTCTATAGTTCCGTTGAGCATTCGGCAAATTATATCACTCGTGGATAAAATCTGCTCAAATGAAATTATATCCAAGAAATTGTTAGTTGGCATTGAAAAGACTCCTTTATTTAAATTTATCCCCAGAACACCTATTAGTGCGATACTATTAGCCAGAATACTAACAGATGAAGTCAAAGAACTACCCTCAACAATGACTGAGCTATATGCAAAATATACAGAAGTCGTTTTGGGAAGATGGGATACATCTAAAGGAATTATGTCTCAAACAGAATATGAGATAATTCACAATGTATTAATGAATATATCTGAATTTATGATGAACAATTCTTTAGTCTGCATGTCTGTTAATGAAGTGCAGGATATTTATTTGGATTACCTAGGGCGAAGAAACATCGAGGTAGACATCGATAAAGTACTTAATAGAATATTGAATAGAAGTGAAGTTGCCAGTGTTGATTATAAGAAGAATACTTTTTCTTTCGTGCACCGATCATTCATGGAGTACTTCTATGCTGAAAGCCTCCGCCGAAAAGGAAGTGTAACGCTTGATGAAAAAATTTACAGCATGTACTGGACAAATAGTTACTTCTTCTATCTTGGCTTATTACGCGATAGCGAATCTTCGATTCAACAAATAAATGCAATTCAACCAACTAATGACGAATACCGATTTTCAAGGCTATTTGCAAACGGAAATCTTTATTTGGCAGCTTATTTGACGCCCTATAGCGAGATTGAGAAAGGAGTCCTTTCTACTTACTTGGAAGCTGGTAAAATGTATAATGATATTGTTAAAGGAAATGAAATTGAACAGTTGCGCCAGTTTCCTCCAATCGCGTTGCTTTGCATATTTACCAAATCTTTCTTCAATAATTTCGCATATGATTATTTTAAGAAATCGTTAGATTACGCATCTAATCAAATTTTGAAAACAGTTAATTTAAGTGAGCAAGAAAAATACTCTCTATTTTTTATAGCATCAACACTTAATGAGATGGGAAACGAAAACTCTTTTGATCGCTTAATTGAAAAAAATGATATAGATATTCTTATTGAGTTAGGCATAGCACATGTTACCGAGGAGACAGATGCAGTCAGTAACATAGTTGATCGTTACATGAAAAAACTAAAGAAGCGTTATAGGGGTAATAAAATAATGTCAAATTATATTATTGATCTTCATGACAAACCCATCGCTGATTTCAAAGAAATAAAGAGCTTAGGGAGCAAGACTTAAACCTAACCCCCTTGTTAGCTGGCTGGTTATTTGATCGTCAGCTAACAAACTCTTGTGCTATGCTAATTACTATAGGTTTAACAATGCAACCAAAAGCTAGATAATCTTTATAAGCTATATTACTGGCATTTTAGGCCAACTAATATCTGGAGCTTTCGATATGCTAATCCGGCTTAGCTCTACCCGGTATCGCTTCCACTCTGCCAGGCGGGTGATCTCCTCATCTGTCGCAATACTGATATCAATTGCATCCTGCAGCGGCGCAATGACCCGGCTTGCCTCATCCATTTCAGCTGCCAGTCTGCTGCTGGCAATCAGCGCCGCATTTTCAGCATCTGTTACCGGGGCAGTAAAGACGCCGTCACTGTAGCGATAATTTATATCGGGCTGTTCGGACAGCGCGGTGATATCCACCCATACCAGCGACGGGTGGTAGAGTTTTTCAGGCTTCACATTCAGCGCGACGATTTCCGCGACGCGCTGATTCTCGATGCGGGCATAAGTTTTCATCAACTGAACTCCTCAATATAAATAACGCCGTCCGAACCGTAGTTGCCAATAAAGGGATCGGTTCGGGTATTACCGCCACCTCCAGCCCCAAAGGTTTTTCCTTTACCAGATAAATTACCGTCCCCGCTTCGCTTGCCGCCACCCCAGTAACTTACACCGCCATCACCAGAACCGCCCCGATAAGGGTTTGTGCTTGTCGAGATAAGGCCTGGCGCATCGCTGCCGTCACCACCCTGAATATTCAAATCACCGCCTACAGCTGTTCCGCCCGCGCCGCCCGCATCACCCGACGAAGTATTAACACCGTTGCCCGCAGTTAGCAGGCCGTTGAATGTGCTGCTTGTAGCAGGCAGGGTTTCATCGCTGCCACGACCTACCACGCCGGGGTAAGTTTTGGTGTCGACCACGTTTAGCAATGCGATGGCCGTTCCGCCCGCGCCGCCACCTGCGCCACGGCTTGTTAAGCCGCTACCCCATCCGAGATAGCCGTAACCTCTGCCGCCGCCGCCCGTCAGGATAACCCTGATGCGTTTCGTTCCGGGCGTAGGCTTGTAGTTGATCGCGCCCGGCGTGGTAAAAATCTGGCAGCCAATTAAACGCCCGGAAAACTTTTCTGTTAAACCGAGGTTTTTAAGAACGTCAGCAACCAGCCCGGCGTCTTTGATTTCTGCCAGGGCGCTTGCGATCTGCAGGTACTGGCTGTGTGGGTTTTTAGCATCGGTATGACTTTTCATTACGCTGTCAGCGTAGGCTTTCACCTCGATCACAGCATCATCAACATATTTGCGCGTTGCCAGCACCACTGACGGGTCAATCTTCAGCGTCACGGCCGTTGTGCTGTTCACGATTAAAATCATGCGCACGGTCTGCGTCCGCCCGCTGCCTTCAGCCAGTTGCGGCTTATAGGTTTCCGGGCAGTTAGCAACGGCAATCAGCACGCCGTCGGCGTCATACAGGCCGATTTCGCGGATCCAGAAACCGCCCTCGCTTTCCGGGATAATTTGCTCGGCGATAATCTGACTGCTGTTTGCCGCGTCAACGGTCAGGGAATTAAGCTGCGCCCGGCGTTTCTCGCCGATGAGCTTTGTCTGTGCCGCGTCAGGCGTCGGCAGCGTGCCGCCACCATCGCCGACACCCATAGAGGCGATGTTCACTTTCGTGCCGAGTGCGGCGGCGTTCGCCAGCTTAGCCGCGCCCTGATTGGTCAGCAGGGCAAAATATTTTGTCGTCATGCGCTCACTTCCGTCAGGTCAATAAGATGCACCGCCGCGCCAGAATAGACCGGCCCGCCGACGCTGATAAGTTCAGGGGTGTAAGGGTAAACAGTCAGCTCGTCGCCGCTGTAGCTGGCAACGGCGACCGGCAGAGTGCCGTTAGCATCGAGATTAATGGACAGGCCGATAAGGTGACGGCTGCAGGGCTTGGCGTCAGCTATCAGGCGCTCCAGCTCGTTATACATTTCCTCGGTAATGCCGGTATCGAGTACGCCCACGTCCAGCCGGAACGTGCCTGGCACTTCGTTGGTTTTCCACCACTCAATTATCTTGATGAGATAGCCCAGCGGCTCAACGACACGGCGGATTGCCCCGATAGTGCCCTTGTGCCGGTGCACGTACTGCGAGGCGGCAACCACGGCGCGCTTAGTCGATTCAGGCCAGGCTGAATCCCAGCGGTCAACCGACCACGCCCACGCCAGATAGGGCAGGAGCGCCACCGGGCAGGTTTGCGGATTCCATAACTGGCGCAGCGGCACGCTCATCGCGCCGGGGCTTGCCAGCGCCTCGGCGGCAGCAATCTCAAGCGCTGACGAGCCGGTCGGCAGCAGGCGATCACTCATCCGATCCTCCCACTGTCAGCGTGTAGCCTGTGCAGTAAGCGGCCTGCGTTTTGTCGAGTACCACATCAGCCGATGGCTTAATCAGGTTGACGCGCTGCACGCCCTCAACGTGCATTGCGGCATACAGCGCAGACAGGCGAATGTCTCGGCCGAGGCGCTTCTGCGCGGTAACGTAGGCGGCGAGCTTTGCCTCAGAGGCGGCGCGGATCGGCTCCGCTTCCGGCCCCGGATAGAGGTACAGCTCGGCCACGATTTCATAATTCACAATGTGCGCTGACTGCACCGTCACCCGGTCAGCAACCGGGCGCACGTCTTCGTCATTGAGCGCAGCGCTAACCACGGCCAGCAACTCATCACTCGCCATGCCGCTGCCCTCACGCGCGAGCACTGTCACCGTGACCACTGAAGGCGACGGGCTGATAGCTGAGGCATCGGCTACGCGGCCGTCAGCACTTTTGGCATGGTACTCATAAGCGCCGGTTGGTCCGGCCACGCTCAGCCCTTCAAAGGCGGAGGCGATGCGCAGCCGGAAATCATCGTTCCTTTCCATCACGGCGGCGGTCGGCGGCTTGGTTGTATCGTCGGCCGGGGTAATGATCAGGCGGGGTACGCCATTATTCGCGCCGAGCTGGTCAAGGTCGCCGTCCAGCGCATACGCAACCATGACGGCCTTTGCCGCCTCGTTGATGCGCTGACGCAGGATCAGCTCGCGATAGGCATTCTCCTGCAGCAGCTTAACGATGGGTTCAGACTCAAGCGTCAGTGTGCGGGCGACGGCGTTTTGCTGATCGGCCGGGTAAAGGGAAATCAGCGTAGCCTTTCGCTCGGCCAGCAGGGTTTCATAGTCCAGCGACTCCACCACATCGGGCGCGGGCAGCTGGCTCAGGTCGATAGTTGCCATAGTCTCAGCTCACAGGAACGGTTAAGGAAAAAGGCTGCGCGGTGTCGGTGCGGTTGCCGCTAAGCTCAACCACCATTGCGCCGTTGATATACGACTCAAAGCTGATGGCGGTCAGCTTTACGCGCGGCTCCCATTTCAGGATCGCCAGATAGCAGGCCGACATAATCTGCAGGCGCAGCGCCTCGTTTTGCGGCTGGCCAATCAGCGCGGATAAAAGCGAACCATACTGGCGGCGCATCACCCTGGTGCCGACAGGGGTCAGCAGAATGTCACGCACTGACTGCCGGATGTGATCGAGGTCGGTCAGCGCGCCGCCTGTTTCCCGGTTCATGCCAATGTATTTTGCGGTTGTCATACTGGCGCCCCCGTTTTGCCGCCGCTGTCGCCTGGGTGGATATGCGAGTGCAGCACTTTGCCGTTTGAGGACAGACTGCCGCCGGTATGTGTTACGTCGCCTTTCATCGTTGCGCCCTTTGTGACTTCCAGTTGCGCAGTTTTGAGCAGCGTTGTGCATTCCACTTCTGGCGAGTCGAACAGGATTTTTACCGCCGCTTTGATGGTTGCCGTCTGTATGCCGTTTGCGGTCAGCGCGCCGGTTTCCGGCTCGTACTCGATCACCGCGCCGTCAGGAAATGACCAGTGCAGTGCATCGGCCGAGGCAGACGGAGCCGGGTTGTCATCCGAGAAAATACCCGGCAGCACAAAGCCGGTATCAAGTTCGCCGCCGAGGCACAGAATAAGAACCTGCTCACCGACTGACGGCGCATTCCAGGAGCGGGTTTTACCCGCGCGGGCGCTCAGCCAGTGCAGCCAGCCGGTTGTGTTTTTTCCTGTATCGACACGGCACAGCCCGCCGTCAAGATTGACGGCCGACACGGTTCCGATGCGGATCAGGTTGCGCAGCAGGCGCTGAATTTCGAAGAGTTGTTCATTCATGGAGTGAGGATGCCGCTAAAATGGCGCATCCTCAAAAGATTGGAGTTTGGTGAGATACTACAGAACAAATCAGAACCGATTAGTACCTGAACCAGACGTCAGGCCTTCTTAACTCTTGCTTTTCTATTAAATAATCTAGATCTAAGAGTTCTTCCTTAAATCTATTTCTCAGCTCTTCCTTAACTTCTGGCTTTAAAGTTTTCGAGTTATTAATTAGATTATTTAAAAAACTTGGATATGACTTGTAGTCTTTGTTTAAATCCATGCTCTCATCAAACTCGTGCAGTTCAATTTGAGCCATTATATAAAGCTCATCAAACTCTTTAGCTTGATCTGCCGAATAATTGGATGCCCCTGACAGAATTTCTCCATTGATTTTTTCAAGCTCAGCACATGCAGAGGTAAGTTTATATCTGATTCCTTGAATAACTGGTACGGCCATGTTAACCGCAGTGGCGGTGTACCATCCACGCTTGACCCCCTCAATCTTTTGCTTGCTCACTTTCATTTGTTCAAGCGCATTGCTAATAGATGAGACGTAATCATGTAACTGCTCTCTCCTCAAATGCTGCTGATATCCTCCAGATTGAGATGCGGCTGAAATAGCTATCTCACTAACCGGGATAGATATTGCCCGCAATTTATCTAATATTTCGTCGGCTTCTGTTAACTTTTCCCGAAGCTCTGCTGCCAGCCCAAAAACCTTGAAACTTTTAACATCAAATTGAAAAAGAATTATAGTTAATATTCCCGCAACCAGACAAATTGTACCTCCAGAAGCATTACCTATTGTAGCGTTTATAGCGCTCGCAATAATTAGGGCAAGCCCTAGCAGCAAAAATATCACTTTGAAAAATAGGTCGTTCAACATTAAGCAGCCCCTCGTCATTTTTTATTATATTAGTGCTGAAATTATTAAATCCTCAATCATTTTTATCTCTTGCTCATTAATACCCAGCAAAGGGCGGGCCTCATACTGCACTTCTTTGCCTTTGTGCGATGGCCGGTCACGCAGCCCGTAATGATGCACGCGGGCCATGCGCTGCACGTTACCTGCAAACTCGATCACGGCCTCATTCGGGCTGGCCTGCGTCTTCATGTACTTAGCCGTGCGCAGCTTGGCGAACATCTCGCGCTTTATACGGCCCTTTTTGCTGCGCACCGGCGGCGTTTTGCGGGGCTTAAACGGCGTGCCGTCAGGTGCCTGCTGGCGCTTAATGTTCTGCTGCTGACTCGCGCGCAGCTTCTTCGCGATGGTTCGCGCCATTTCTTTACGCGCCGGGGCTGACAGGCTGCTGATAAGCGCCTCCAGACGATCATTTACCAGCTGCAGCTCGCTCACGTCTGTAACTCGCTGACCAGCTCGCCTTTAACGTAAAGCTGCACCGGCCGCGCGTCATTCTCCGGCAGCGGGTTCTCGCCGACGTGGGTCACGTGCAGCCCGTCGTCGGCCTGCTTCACGATCACGCGCTCGCTCAGCTGCAGCTCAATGCTGATATCGCTGGCCGTGTCGCTGATAACGTCCGCCTCAAAGGTGAAGCCTGTCCGGCGCTTTTCCTCGCTTGCCATAATGTCGGGTTCATTCGTTCGCAGCCAGGCAAGCAGCGGCACGATCAGCAGGTCGATGTTACCGGCGTAGTCGGTAATAACCATGTTAAGCCGGTACTGGTATTCAAACGACAGCGAGCTGGCAAGCGTCGAGACAATGCGCCCGCTGTCGATAAACACGTTCAGCGCGTCAGGGTTTCGTTGCAGGTCCGGCACACTGTCGGTCAGCGCCTGGCGCAGTTGTTGTGGTTTCAGCATCGTGTTGTTCCTGGCAGTCTTTGATTATTTCGACCTGCAGCCCGCAGGCGGCGAGTGCGGCCTCAAGCTGACGATTGTTAGCCGCCAGATCGCCCGCCGTTTTAAGGCTGTTTCCCGGCACCGGGCAGCTTGTCACGCGCGGACACCCAATCCAGATAATCTCTGGCGCTGCTGAAGGCCGGGCGGGCGTGCAGCCGGATAACATCGTCAGGCAAAGCAGCAGCAGACCAGTTACGCAGTATCGGATTCGCATCGGTTTCTCTCTGTATGGTCATTTCACGGTTAAGCGCGGCCGTGCTGGCGCGCCCCTGCATCAGCCGCAGCTCGGCCTCAAGCTTCTGGCTGGCCCTCGCATCGGTATCCAGCCGGGCTATTGCCCTGTCGCGGCTCTCAATACCGGCCGACAGAGTGCCGATAACGCGCTGCGCGCTGGTCAGGTCGTCTCTGGCTACTTTCCACTGCCAGCCGGTTACGCCCAGCGCCAGAAGCGCGACGGCCAGAAACAGAGCTATCAGACGCGTCATGACACACCCCGAAGGCAGTAGGCTGTTTCCGCAGCGCGGCGGTTTTCCAGCCCGCGATTTTTCACGCCCTTAACGAACACCCAGCGCCGCAGCTCATTACAGGCATCAAGCCAGTGCTGCATCATGATGTAACGGACAAAGGTCGAGCTGCAGGCCGCGCGCACGCCGACGTTAAAGGCGAATGAAACGGCCGTGTCATAGACCGGCTGTGGCATATCGCTGCGCATACAGGCATCGATCCCGCGCTCGACGCGCATCACGTCATACACCAGATTGACCGCCGCCTGTCGCTCGCTGATCTGGCTTTGCGGCGTCACGCCCTCTGTGTGACCGATTCCGTTAGTCCAGACTCCGGCGCTGCACTGATAGGGCGAGGTGCGGCACCCCTCGGCGTTGGCGATAAGCGCAAGTCCGGCCTCGGACGTTTTCAGGGTTTTGAACTGAGGCAGCAGCGCAGCAATCGCCAGCACGGCCACCACGGCGCAGCGTTTAACGGTCTGGCTCAAGGCTCACCCCCCGCAGGCGCTGCAGCTCGTAGGTTTTACGGCGGTAATGCCAGTTGATAAAGAACGTCGCCACGTTAGTAATGAGCGTGATAACGGCCACGCCGGAACCGACCATAAAGGCGATATCCTGTGGCGTATGACGGCCGAACCACATGAGGATGAGGCCAATCAGGTAGTTGATCACAGAGCTGATTTTTTCCATTTTCAGTCCCAAAGGTTGACGGTTTCACCAGCTGAAGATTCAGGCAGATCGGGCAGCGTTACCTCACAGCCGTGCGGCAGCACCGGCCCGCTTTCGGCCAGGCCCGGATTAGCCGCATAAACCAGCTCGACGGCCTGACCTGTTCGCCCGTAATAGCGCTGACAGATTTCGTCAACGGTATCGCCCTGCTGCGCGTAAACGTTCATCAGAGCAGATCCACAATGCAGCCCGGCTTACCGGCGATGCGGCTGATACTGAATCGCGCATCGCGCCAGTACTCGTCGGCGCTCGCCTCGATTTCGCCCGCCTTTTTCGTGCCGCTGGCGTCATAGCCGCGATAGCGCTCAACGATGGTGGCGGCGGTCAGCGCACTGACGGCGGCAAGGTAGGCCGTAATCTTTTCGCTCTCGCCGTCCAGCGATTCCGCAGGCACGTCGGCCAGCACCTTAAAGCCCGCCGCAATCTGCGCGGCGCGCCAGTCGTACAGTTCGGCGTTTACTTCTGAAATTGCTGTCTTCACGGCAAGGCGCAGGCGCTGCGCCGTGACCGTTCCCTCATAGCGCAGCGAATCGCGCAGCTGTTGCAGGTCAATGTCAGGCCAGAAAAACGTATTCTTTACCGGCGGCTCGGCAGCGTCTGCCGGTCGCGGGGCGGGGATAACAACCGTGTTATTCATAATCGGCCTTTGAAATAGGTGGGCGGTGGAGGACGGCGCAGACACTGAAAGTGCGTTGCCGTCCTGCCGCCCGTGCGCGGGGTCGCGTTCGGTCAGCGGCTGGCGATGGCCTGTTTTTTTATCGCCGTTCCCAGCCGCTCAATGTCTTTTTTGACGCCGCAGCCGTCGTGCAGCTGATGCGCCCTTGCAAGGTGGGTCATCGCCTCCGAAGCCCTGCCCGCATCGCGAAGCACATACCCGGTTATCTTGTGCAGCTTGGCGCGCACCTGATCGGGCATGTCTTCGGATTCCGTCATCGCAATGGTTGCCAGCAGCGGGTCAACATCGACCGGCGCTTTTGCCGTCCAGGCGCGCGTTGCCGCGCTGGCGACTTCCTCGGCCAGCAGGTAAGGCAGGCTGGCGCGCTTAAAGCCGTCAGGCGACACAAGGCCATGCATCAGCGCGTACCTGGCAATCTCCAGCGCGCCAGGCACGTCGCCCGCATCAAGCCGCCAGATCATGACGGTCATCAGCACGGCATCCTGTGCGCCTTTGCCTTTCTCCAGCACGCCGGACACCCACGGCAGGTACTCAGGCAGCAGCTGACGCTTCATTTCCGCCTTGCGCTCGTTAGAGTGCACTTTCTTCAGGCGGCGCTTGTCGTCGTTGAGCTTGATGAGCATCTGCTCATAGCCGCTGGCGTAGCGCAGCGGGTTGTCGGCGTTCTGCGAGGCTTCAATAGCCTGCTGGCGCATGCGGTGACGTCGGGCAGGGCTTAACATGCGTTACGCCTCCGTTTTTTCGGTGCCGGTAGCGCCGCCGTTTTCTGCCGCTGCTTCCTGCGTTGTGGCTGCAGGTTCAGCGAACACACCGACTTCGATGTTTTCAACCAGGCAACCGGCCGCGTAATCCTCGATCACGTAGTCCTCGTTGATGGACTCATAGTTTTCGATACGGTCGCGCTTGGGCACCTCGTCAATCAGGCGGCGGTGCGTACCTTCCTGCCAGTAAATCGACAGGTTATCGGTGCGGGTGATAAACATGGCGTCGGCCGGGAAGTACGGCACGCGTACCGCTGGCAGACCGCCGATGCGTTTCTGACTGATAATGACGTCAGCGGCCAGCTGCTCGGTGTTGGCCTGCGACTGGTTGACGATCGGGAAGTACTTGTCAGCCAGCAGCTGACGGCCCACGATAACAACCAGCTCCGGGTCTTCCTGATACCACGGCTCGATCAGGGTATTGGTGGCATCCATCACCAGCGCGTCGAGGTTGGCATAATCGCCGTTTTTGCCGACGCGGATTTTTTCAGAAACGACGGTGCCGTCTTCCTCGGTGATTTTGCTCATCACGCGCGCCGGTGCATCGTTGCGGTACTTCTGCAGCCAGCCGACGGCCACGTCCTGCAGCATCGGGTTCTTGGCGCGGTTCGAGGTTTTGGCGCGGGTCACGCCGTTGAAGCCGATCATGATGCGGTCAAGCGCCTGGCGCTTCACGATGGCATCACGCAGGCGGGCCTGAAAATCTTCATAGCGCGCCCACAGGTCGAGCGTGTTATAGCGGATATGAAAGTCGTAGTTGACCTGCACACACTCATAGCCCTGCTTATCCAGCGCAGCAAAGTCAGCGGTTTCGCGCTCGTCGCCGCCTGCCGTGTCGGTCACGCTGGCAATCGAGCCGGATACGCCGATCCCGATTTTTTCGCCCTTCATTTCGGACACCGGCACGATGTTGATGCGGGTCAGGAAGTCGGAAGACTCCTGCACACGGTTCATCAGGGTCTGCGTGACCGTCGGCTCAACGGTAAATTTCTTGTTCATGTCGTCGGTTTCGACGCCGTTCAGCTCGGCGAGGCGGGTCATGAACTGGTTAAACTTAAAGCGGGTATTCTTGCGCATTGGCGTTCCTGTTTATCTCTGTGTTGGGTTTTAACGTTCAGGCAACGCCTGATTAGCAGTCGGTCTGCGCGCCGGACTTCGGATCGCTGCCGGTTGCCGCCGGGCGGCGGTTAAAGCTGCCGTCGGTCTGCGAAAGCTGGCCCTGCAGCGCAGCGAAAGCGGCGCGGTCTTCCCCGGCCTGCTGCTCGATAGCCTCCAGACGTGCGGTGACGGATTGCTCCAGCGCAGACAGCTCCTGCGTCTGGCTCTCAGCATTCAGCTGCACCTGCTCAGCGACGGCCGTTACCGCCGCGCTGACGTCGGCGAACTGCTCACCATCGGTTTTCTTTTTGGCAGAGAACATCGCGGAGATGCGCGCCAGCAGCGACGGTGACGGCTCGGTCACTTCTTCAAACTCGATCACGGTTTCTTCAGCGGCGGTAAAGAGGTTGCCTTTATCCAGCTTGCGGGATGCCAGCGGATTAACTTTGGCCGTGGCGCTGAAGCTCAGAATTTCAGTGCCGAGGCTTGCCGGGTCGTCGGTGACGGCCAGACCGACCAGATACGCCTCGCCCGTGTCGGCGAACTCAGGGTTAACTTCAATGGATGTGTAGATTTTCTGGCGCGCTTTGGTCAGCTCGACCAGCTCAGGCGTCGGATCAATCCAGCCAAACAGCGCCAGCTTGCCTTTGAGCGGGCCTTCGCCGATTTCTTCCGCCTCGACGGCGGTCACGTCGCCAAAGCGGCGGAAGGTGCTGTCAGCGGCATAGCCCCGGATGTGTTCCATGTTGATGCGTGCGCCGTACATTTCCGGGCTGTAGTTTTTCGCCATCTGCGAAATCCAGTCACGGGAAATGACACGGCCGTCAGTGGTTGCGCCTTCAACTGCGATACGAAAACGCTTTGCTTTGATTGCTGCCATTAATCAGGCTCCGGTCAGGTGTTGGGTCGGTTCGGGGCCAGTTTCCCCGTCGCCACACAATCCCTCAACGAATGCCAGCCCGCTGATGCATCAGCAAACAGGGACAGCAGGCGCGCCATTTTCGGCACCGGTAGCCTTGCCGGTATGAATATGACACCGACAACCATCATCAGCGATCCGCGCCGTCAGGCCGCGCTGCTTTACTGGCAGGGTTATTCCGTGCGCCAGATTGCGGAGACGCTCGGACAGAAAACGCCAACCGTGCAGAGCTGGAAGCTGCGCGACGCGTGGGACAACGTCGCGCCCATCAGTCGCGTGGAATCCAGCATGGAAGCCCGGCTGATTCAGCTCATCATGAAAGAGGTAAAGGGGAATGGTGATTACAAAGAGATAGACGCGCTCGGCCGTCAGATTGAGCGCCTTGCCCGCGTTGAGCGCTACCGCAGCAGCGGCAACGAGGCCGACTTAAACCCCAACGTGCGCAACCGCAACAAAGGCGAGCGCCAGCCGGTTGTTAAAAATGAGTTCAGCGAGGAACAGGTAGACAAGCTGACCGGCGTGTTTATGGATAACTGCTTTGAGTATCAGCTCAACTGGCATAAAGCCGGGCTGACTCACCGCATCCGCAATATCCTGAAGTCGCGCCAGATTGGCGCAACGTTCTACTTTGCCCGCGAGGCGCTGATCGATGCGCTGACCACCGGCCGTAATCAGATTTTTCTTTCAGCCAGCAAAGCGCAGGCGCACGTCTTTAAAAACTACATCATCGACTTCGCCCGCCAGGCTGACGTTGACCTGAAAGGCGATCCCATCGTGCTGCCGAACGGGGCGCGCCTGATATTTCTCGGCACGAACGTGCGTACCGCGCAGAGCTACACCGGCAACCTCTATCTGGATGAATATTTCTGGATCCCGAAATTCCAGGAGCTGCGCAAAGTCGCCAGCGGCATGTCGCTGCACAAGAAATGGCGCACCACCTACTTTTCCACGCCGTCGGCCCTGTCACACAGCGCTTATCCGTTCTGGTCAGGCGAGCTGTTTAACAAGGGGCGTCGCAGCAAAGATGATCGCATCGAGATAGACCTGTCGCATTCTCATCTGGCAAAAGGCGCGCTGTGCGGTGACGGGCAGTGGCGGCAGATTGTCACGGTTGAGGATGCGCTTACTGGCGGCTGCAACCTGTTCGACATTGACCAGCTGCAGCTTGAATACAGCCCGGCGGAATATCAGAACCTGCTGATGTGTGATTTTGTCGATGATGAGGCGAGCGTGTTCCCGTTTGCAGAGCTGCAGAGCTGCATGATCGACAGCCTAGAAGAGTGGGAAGATTTTAACCCGTACCTGCCGCGCCCGTTTGCATACCGGCCGGTCTGGATTGGGTATGACCCGTCGCATACCGGGGACAGCGCAGGCTGTGCGGTAATCGCGCCGCCGCTCGTTGCGGGCGGTAAGTTCCGCGTGCTGGAGCGTCACCAGTGGCGGGGCATGGACTTTGCCGCGCAGGCGAAATCTATCGAGGACTTAACGAAAAAATACACCGTGGAATATATCGGCGTTGATGCGACCGGCATCGGCCAGGGTGTTTACCAGCTGGTACGCCAGTTTTACCCGGCCGCGCGTGAAATCAAATACTCGCCGGAAGTGAAAACAACGATGGTACTGAAGGCAAAAGACACCATCAGCAGCGGGCGGCTTGAGTATGACGCCGGTGCGACGGATATCACGCAGTCGTTTATGGCTATCCGCAAAACCATGACGGCCAGCGGCAACCGCTCAACTTACGAGGCGAGCCGCAGCGAAGAAGCCAGCCATGCTGACGTCGCCTGGGCAATCATGCACGCACTGTTAAACGAACCGCTTACCGCAGCCAGCGGCGGCGCTAATCCCTCAATTCTGGAATTTTACTGATGAGCAAACGCAGAGGCCGCAAGGCCCACACCACCACACAGCCGGTACAGGCAAACGCACCGCAGCAGCACGCCGAGGCCTTTACCTTTGGCGATCCGACGCCGGTCATGGATAAGCGCGACATTCTTGATTACGCCGAGTGCATCGGTAACGGGCGCTGGTTTGAGCCGCCGGTCAGCTTTAGCGGGCTGGCCAAGAGCCTGCGCTCGGCTGTGCATCACAGCTCGCCGATTTACGTGAAGCGCAACATTCTGGCCTCAACTTTTGTTCCGCATCCGATGATGAGTCAGCAGGAGTTCAGCAAGTTTGCGCTTGATTACCTGGTCTTTGGCAACGCCTTTGCCGAGCTGCGCCGCAACGGGCTGGGTAAGCCGCTGCGCCTTGAAACCACACCGGCCAAATTCACCCGCAGGGGGGTGAAGGATGGCGTTTACTGGTTTGTGAATGACTGGAAAGAGCCGCACGAATTTTCGGCCGGCAGCGTGTTTCATCTGCTGGAGCCGGACATTAATCAGGAGCTGTACGGCCTGCCGGAATACCTCAGCGCGCTTAACTCCGCCTGGCTGAATGAGGCGGCGACGCTGTTCCGCCGCAAGTATTACCAGAATGGCGCGCACGCTGGTTATATCCTTTACATGACCGACGCGGCGCAGAGCAGCGGCGACGTTGACCGGATGCGCCAGGCGATGCGCGACACAAAAGGGCTGGGTAACTTCCGCAACCTGTTCATGTACGCGCCGAACGGCAAGCCGGACGGGATCAAGATACTGCCGCTCAGCGAGGTGGCGACGAAAGACGATTTCTTTAATATCAAGAAAGCCAGCCGCGATGACCTGTTAAGCGCGCACCGCGTGCCGCCGCAGATGATGGGAATTATCCCGGACAACTCCGGCGGGTTTGGGGATGCAGTGAAAGCGTCGCAGGTGTTCGTGCGTAATGAGCTGACGCCGCTGCAGGAGCGATTGAAGGAAATAAATTATTGGATTGGAATAGATGTTGTAAGCTTCAGGCCTTATCAACTTATATAATGACAACGCCTGTTAGCAGGCGTTATTTTCGTTGGCTTTCTTTAAAATAATAACCGATTATAAAACCCAAAGAGGTTCCAAAGGCTCCAATGAGGATTGAAAGAACTTTATCGAGTTCAAGTGGAATGATTTTATCTGCTAGCTGCGTCAATCCTTTTTCTTGCAATTTCATTGCCCAGTCTACTACAAAGGAGTTATATAGTAGAACAAATAACCCGCTCAGAACTATTAGTATGAAAAAACTCACAATATATAAATATGTGAGCCCACTTCTGGTTCCGCTCTCTTTTGCTGCAGTTCTCTCCCAAGAGGCTCTATAAACAGCTTGATCATTCTTCTCTTTCTGCTCATCAATATCTTTTAATTCAGCTAGTATTTCATCAAAAGATGAGGATTGATTACTCATTTTGACCGTCCTTGATTTTCCCAACGATATGCAACGCCGAAATAAAATCTTCAGAAAAACTATTGTTATATTTCTTCAAAGATTTCAAAACATCTTCGACATCGGCTCCAATCATTTGATCATCTTCGACCATAGTTCGCATTTCTTTCAATGTGTCGGCTAAGTTCTCTCGCTTTAACTCGACAACTTCAAGTTCATCCCTTTTTTTTTGGTATAAATTTTTATCAACTACATTATCGGGATCTTGTTGCAACCGAACTTTAATCTCATCTAACTCTGCAACTTTGGAGGTGATTTCAGCCAATATTTCACCCTTTCTTTCTTGAGCTAAAGATATTAATAAATCCCGATGCTTACTATTACTTTGTTCCTTTTTCGTAAAAGCCGTCAATAAATTTATCAAATGCTCGGAAATCTCCTGCGCATGAACCCCAAAAGTGCGAAGTTTTTTATCTACTTTTAAAATGTCTGAAAGATTTTTCATAATATCATCGCTACTAGGTAATGTTTAATGAAACAATCAAAATTGGATAGCACCCCCCAACCATTGATTACTTCTAAACTTCAATGCTTGAAAAGAGTAAATATACCATGTTAAAACATGTTTGTCCTAACCGCGCGCAATGCTATCCCCGCCACGCCTGCCCGCTTTATGCATCGCTTTTCATGCAGGTGCATGTGTTACCTCTGAACGCGCCAGCACCGGCCTCACACACGCTTAGCGATCCAATTTGGATCATG